>Ga0214542_1000451_pt1 | contig 73967 bp, 43 predicted proteins | sample CNSS1metaG_FD_160096 | JGI IMG/M metagenome (GOLD analysis project Ga0214542, IMG submission 160096) | Root nodule microbial communities from cowpea collected in UCLA plant growth center, Los Angeles, California, USA - CNSS1 | ecosystem: Host-associated > Plants > Roots > Nodule | place: USA...
TCCCCAGTTGAAAATTTCGGGTATTACCCATACCCATACCCATACCCAGTCAAAGCGGGGATTCTCCGTCAAAACGGGGACGGGTTCGGGTGATACCCACGGACACGGGTTTATTTGCCATCTCTAACCATAACTGTTTTAAACCTTCAAACACCATAGCAAAGGGTTTGGTTATAGGTCTAGAACTGAAGTAATGTGAGTTCCTAAAGTAAGTGATTACTAGATGTCTTCATTTAATTGAGGCCTGATTTGACTAATGTTTTTTTTTTCTTTTATGTTATTGTTGCTTTTGCCTGTGAATGGGCTTATTTATTTGATTATTTATTTAATGGGCTTCTTGTAGTATCTCTTGGATTATTGCTCGCTCCACCTCCATAATTACTCATTGCATCCCACGTTAATAGAAAGTTCCTCTGAATAAAAATATAAATATGACAATAAAAAATTTAACTACTAAAACAATTATATAAGTATATTGTCACCTATTTTCTTTGTTAAATTCAAATAATATTTGGTCACCACCATCGTTTGGAGTTTAATGTTCAGTAAGATTTGACTCAATGCTTACATCACAAAATAGGGTTATTATGTTTTGTGATTTGTGTTAGATAAATGAATATTAGACGTGAAAAATACAAGGTGAAATTTTTATAAATAAATTATTAGGATTTATATCTAACCTTTTTAGTCACATGCGATATGACACAATATATTAGTTATGTGAAACTTTTTGTTTTTTAAGACAAATACGAGATTTGAATATCACTATTCTATTATAATAAAATCTAAGGATTTGTATAAGACTAATATATAATATGTTTACTATTAAACAAGATTGTTATTGTCTTTATCGATGACATATCTGTCTATTCTCATACTCATGAGAAGTTCCTTAGAACAATTTGTTAAACTCTCTAAGTATGAAATTTGAATGGTTTAAGTGAAACTTGTAAGATGTGTTATATTACTCAAAGGATTTGAGTAAATTTCTTCAAAATAAAGAGAGTGTTACACTGCAAACATTCTAAAATAATATATTTAATTATTATTGTGTCGTTTGAATGAGTATAATTTTTTAGAATTAAATCAAAGGTGGACTAATTCTCCTATTCACGTGATATTAAAAAAAAAAACACTGAGATTAATTACTATACGGAAGATAATTATGTGTTATGAAGAGAAAAATGACGCGGTAATACTTTGTTGAAGTAATTTAACATTTCAAAATTTATATTCAATCATTTGCTTAATTAATTACATATGAATTATTTAAACCGTGAATTAATAGGTATGGTAAATAATTTAATTTTAAATACATTAAATAAATACATTGAATCTTTAATAAAAAAATGTATTCTGATTTTGAAAATTGTTTTCATAATAAAATTTTAGTCTGTGCAAAATATCACTAAACTTAAAACGTTTAATCGTATTAAAGAAATTATCAAATTTAAGAAAAATTGTCAAAAAGGTGATAATTCAGACGGGATTAGTTATAAATGAGTTTTACAAAAATGAATTCAGACTTGGATGCATCTAATTTTTGTTTGATTCATTGATTGTAAACAACAACAAAAAAAAAATTCTGAAGGGATTACCAAAAACATGATGAAACCTATATATAACAAATTCCGAGAAAGAGGATGGATGTAAATTTAAAAAAGAAAAAAAAAACAGAACAGTGTCTGTTATGCAGATACAAATAAGTGCTTTTTAAAACACAAAAAGTTAAGCAAAAGGGGATATGTTGGATTAGACCTCAAAATAAAAACCCTAAAGAGAAGGATTTGATTGGTTTGGAAAGAAAAGTTGTGCGTGAAGTTGATTGTGTGATTTGATGAGAAGTGGGTCCAAACGGTTTCTCGCTTTCCCATTAAGAAACCGAAACCAACCGTCTTGGACACTATGTTCTGCGCCAAACATATTAATCTTAAACTTCTTAAGATTTTGGTCTTTGCAAATTCCTAAATACCAACTCTGTCCTTTTCTTTGAGACCAAGCCACCTCCACTGTGGATGGTATGATATCATGTCCACTCAAACATGCATTTAGGGTTTCTCTCTTTCTTTTTGGTCACTAATCACTTTTGTTTATGGCAAAAGCAACTAAGAGGTTGAGTATGGTGAAAACTCTACGTGAGGAAGCCTCCACTCAAATCAACCAACGATTATAATTATTTTCTAGGTCTTATTCCCATCACCACAATTAAAATTTAAAATGTAATAAATTTATCCTGTTAACATCATGCCACTTCTCAAACAATACCCATTCATAAAAATAATATTTGCATGTACATAAATAATACATTCAACAATATATATGTAATTTTATTCTTAAAAAAATTTTCAAAAGTGGAGAGAGATGATACTTATACATTTGTGCATTTTTCTCATCTAAGACGGTTTAGTAGAAAGACCACATATACCTTTGAGTATTTTTCTCGTCAAATCAAGTTCATTCATTTGGAATTAATCACACATTCTTAACACAAATAAAGAATATTAAAGATCAGGATGATAAAGCATGAAACTTCGGTCCATTTCGGCCTTTTGTGTTTTTTTGTTCACAAATACAATTTGAGTTGATTCGTTCCGCAATTTAATATTAAATTTATTTTTCTGACCTGCTATTTATTGGATATGTGAGTTTGCAGACTGACCGTATTTGTGGTGAGTAAAATAAAATTTTGTATGATGACCAAAATAAAAACATTTTAATTTTTTCATAATAATTGATATTATTTTTCTATCGAAATAATTCTAATTAACTTACCTAATCAAAGACAATAAACAATAACAATAAATATTGTAGCTAAAGTACATCAATAACATGTCACCTTACAAGATAAGTACCTAAAGATGCATAGAAAGATATTTTATATTAAAATACTAAAATCATTATCTTATATACAATAGTTATACATAAACATAATAATAATAATAATAATAATAATAATAATAATAATAATAATAATAATAATAAAATGAACGTATAGAAATAACATGATGAATGATGTGATAACTAAAAAATGAAAATATTTAATTTTGTAAGTGTGCCAACTCACTTCGCTCCACCTCTATCTATAGTATGCATAGGCTGCAGATCTATACAGACAGGCCTGTGCAGACCAACAACATCTCAACCTGTTTCACATTTTTTTATGCAAGTCTGTGAATCAACTCACTTTATCTTTTCGAATTGTCATCTCGATTAATGATAAGGGGTTTATTGTCTATAATAACTTATACAGGATTAAAAGGTACAAAGATCCAATATGAATAATGTTATGGAGTGAAGAAAACAAAAAATGACACCAACTCATTCCAACCAAAAAGACGAACTCTGGAGAGATAATGAAATTAATTATATTTTTATATGTAAAATTTTTAAAAAAACTTCAATCGTTATTTTGTTCAATTCGGTGTGAGATATACATGTGATAAAGGTAAAATTAAATAGTATTATATACGAGAAGAGGATAAAATATTTTTTTTATTTTTTTTATATCTCCATTTACTAAACTCAAAATTTAAAACTTTTAGATGTTATATCAAATTAAAAAACTAGAAAGTTAATATGGTATTGTTGGAGTAAAATTGAGTTTAAAGTTTCACAATAAAATGTAAAATTCAAGTCCATTAAAAATAAAAGAATATGATTTCAAATAATTCGTTAGGCTTCAGTGTATACTAAAACTGACTGAGAATAATTAAAAAAAACACTATTAAACTTTATCGACAGTTTTAAAAAAACTTTATACTTATTCTCAAGATTTTGTAAATTTGTTATATCTAAAATAACCGTGTTATGTTTATATTTCTACTTATTACTTTACTATTGGTCTTGTTGCCAGTAATATCCGGGATAAATTTTATAATATTTTTATTTATTTACATATAAACATATAAGACAATAAGTTTATCTTCATAAACAAAATATTTCATTTATGAGATATTTACCTCAGTGCATGGATGATTTATTAATTGCAATTTTTTTTACAATAAACTACTATATAAATAATAATTATAAATTCAATGGCTATTTAAATTTCGTTACAAAAATGTTAGAAAATATGTAACAAGTATTCATAAAAAAATATTATGAAGACTACTATTTTGTAATTTTTTATTATAAAAGATATACCATATATGTTTTAAATTTGGATGAGACATTAAACACTATTCTCAATGAAATATAATGAGAATGATAATGGTAACACAACATGTATGACACTAATAAACAAATTTACCGAAAAAAAAGGGTTATGATGAACATTTATGGTAAAAAAGTATCAATGTCAATATATAGGATTTAAAAGTATTAAAAAAAGGTGAAATTAGTATCATTTAAGACATTGAGATATATTTATATTTTTGTATTTGTATTCACAGTTCTAAAACAAAATATTGACATTATTATAAATTAGAACGTTTGCATTTAATTGTCAATTTATTTTATATTAAATACAAATGTGTGATCAGTAAACATATTAAATATTGACATTATTATAAATTAGAACGTGTTGAATTTAATTGTCAATTTATTTTATATTAAATAAAAATGTGTAATCATTAAACATATTGGATATCTTTGTTATTTTTTCGAAACATTTTGAAAATAATTTTGAGATGTTAGAGAAAAATGATTTTACATTTAATATTATATAAAAAATGAATATATAAATAACTATATTCTTAGGTATTAGTGGGATGGTAACGGATCGGGTCGGATGCGGATAGTGTCTATAACAATCCAATTCGAAACAAAAAAATTTATCTGCTATTTGTTCCACTATTTTGTGTTGGTATTCATTTAAAAAATATCTACAGATATTTTAAAAATAAAAATTTAATTTTAGTTAAATTTTACTCCAAAAAATATAAATTTAATTTAATTCTAATTTTCTACAAATAAATATATATAAATAATATAATACTCATATCCAACTCATTTATAAACGAATATTAAAATATCCATCATCAAAGAATAAATATTAACAAATGCCACCGTCACACATATTTTCTACAAATTACTACAAACACAAATATTTTTTCCGTCCGAGATCGAGTATGTGGTGGGATTATGGGATATACAAATAAAAAAGAAAAAAAAAATGTAGAAAGGGTAACACAGACATTTTATAAAACAATCCATTCTTCGTTGAACATAGGGAATTTTGAGGATTGTTCTGTTCCAATCCTTGCAGTTTTGGGTAAGTAGAGCAACGGAGAACTCTTAATTTTTTATTTCGTTAGCAACAATGATCTAGCTTCACGCGCCACCAGCACCCAAACTCCACGGTGAAGACTTCACAAGCAATATTTAATTGGGACCCAGTTTCTTACAGGAGAGTGTACATCACGCTTCAAAAAACACATCAGCATGTTATATTTACATTAATATTTGTATTTAATAACAATAAAAAAATAAAAGGGTAAATGGGAAAAAGAATTGCAGAGCAGAGTGTTTGTTTGTTATTGTTGTGTGTGCCGGGGTGATACTATATAAAAGGAGAGAGAGAAAAAAAAATTAAAGGGGAAATAGAAAGTGTAGAACAGTGACTCTTCTTGTTCTGCAAGTTTAATGGTGTGTGAGAGTGGGCACAGTACACCCTCCTCAGTAACGGAATGAGAATGTTTAATCTTTGCATGCTTCACCAACTCCTCACAGATAAAGCCCAATCACCCAGATGTGATTTTTTTTCTTTTTTTGGTTTTCAAATGCAAATGCGATTGTGAGTCCCATCAGATACACGCCACCTTTGATTGTTCTACCCTACCCTAACGAGGTGGTTTTAATGGCGTCTTTTTCTTTTTTGGTGCTGTTCTTATGTGGTTTCGGATCCTCTGAGTGAATCACTTTTGTTGTTTTTTGTTTTGCTTTTGGTGAGATGGCGAGAGAGACCATAGAAAAAGTGAGAGGGGATGGGGAACTGGAGGATGAGTTAGAAATGCTGCTGGATGAGATCCCTCACGCCACATCGCACAATCGTCATCATCTTCGTCATCTCTGTCATTCCAATCGGCACAGACATGGTGTTGATGTCGATCACCCCGATTGCGTTTTCGCTACGAAACACACACACTATGGTAACCGTCACGGTTATGCTAACAGTGTGTATTACGATGATGGCTTCAAATCCCCCATGAGTGGGTTCTCTCTACAATCTGATGATTCTTCTTCCAGTTTGTTCTCAATGTCTCCTCCTCCTTTGGAGGACCTCAAATCCAGCTTGGCTTCTAGGAGCTCCTATTATCCCAACAGCCATCACGACAATCTCTACCGCAATTCTGTGATCCCTGATTGCACTGTGAAGCTCAATGAGACTGAGAGGTTGGTTCATGAACTAGGTCTCTGCTCTAATTTCAGTAAAATGTGCATTGCTGATAATACACACCAGAATCCTAATTTTATTCCGTTTAGCGATTATGTTAATAATCTTCCCAACACGTGTGGTGGTGGGGACTGTGATAATTTTGGAAGAAGGTTTAGTGATTCTGTGGGGTTTCAATTCCCTGTAACTAGGGCAAGGAGTTCTGTCGCTGGTGTTACTTCAGCATTGTCACGATTGACTCGGGATGATAAAATGAGTAATCTATTTGGGTCATTGCAGTCTTGTCCTAGGTTGCATGAGCACGAAATGCTCTCTCAATTAAATGGATTCAGTGGTGGTTCGATGGATTCTCGTAGGCGTGGAAGGCCGCTGATGAGTAACTACTTTGAAAGTGAAAGTGTGGTGCCCAAGATTTCTGGTTCCTTGAGCCAAAATCCAACTATTGATGCTGCTTCACTTTATGCACAGAAATATGGAATTAACTTATTGGAAGAAAGGGGTGTGTCAAGACTGCCCAATAATTCCGTTTGTCCTAACTTAAAGCCTTGTATGAGTGTTCATGAGTTGCTGCAGTATGGCCTTTCTCAGCCTAATGCAAGAGTTGTGCCACTTTTGAAATCTAGAATTCCCCGAGGAAATCTTGATGCTATTAGAAGTGAGGGGAGTTTCATTATACAGGGGGAAGGTTTAAATTATGTTGCTAGTAGGGTTTCGGATCATTCAAGGTGTCAGCGTGCTGTGCTCGAAGGTGGCTTTGCTAAGCAGCTACACCCGTCCGAGCTAGACATCCGACACCAGATTGTAGGATATGAAAATCCCAGGAGTCCCAGGAATGGGTGCACATTCCCTATGCTACCTAAGTATAATTCCCTTGCAGAAGCTCGAGGGTCGTTATATTTAATAGCCAAAGATCAACATGGCTGTAGATTCCTGCAAAGAATGTTTGATGAGGGTACACCGGCAGATGTTCAAATGATATTTAGTGAGATAATTGATCATGTAGTGGAACTTATGATGAATCCTTTTGGAAATTACCTTATGCAAAAGTTGTTGGATGTATGTGATGAAGAACAGAGGATGCAGATCATACTTGTGGTTACACAGGAGACAGGGCAGCTTGTCAGAATCTCTTTAAACACTCACGGGTACTTATGCAACTTATGATAGCATTGAAATGATATATTGACTATCTGATGCTGAATTTGACTTTACCTTTTATCTTTTTCCAGCACTCGTGTGGTGCAGAAGCTGATTGAGACTCTCAAAACTAGGCAGCAAATTTCATTAGTTGTATCGGCTTTGCAACCAGGATTCTTGGTCCTCATCAAAGATCTTAATGGAAATCATGTGGTTCAACACTGTTTACAATGCCTAAGCAATGAAGATAACAAAGTATGACTTTTACTTCATTCTCATTGATTTGGATTTGGATTTATCCTACATATGATAGTTATGGGTTAACAGAAATTGATCTTCTTAAATCACTTGTTACTATGTTTTCTTCGAGCTTTTGGATCAATCCATGATAACTGTACATATTGTGTGAAAAAGCACTTTGGTTGTCTGCCAATTTCATTTCGTTCTCAAAAGCTTATATTGCTTTTTCCTGGACTTGCAATATTGTATACTGATGTTCTATTAATTGAAATTTCAATTTTATTGCATCCTTATGCTTAAATTCGTATGCATGATGAATAAAATTTGAGAAGGCTTTTTTTCTTTTTGTTATATTAGTGAACTTCTTAGTCATTTTTGAAAGGAGAGGGATCCCAGAAAGCATTATGGTTGCGTGCTGTTCTGCATGATAGATAAATGGAACAACTTGGCCAAATAGTTCAAACTATCTTGTGTTAACCTGATCAGGAACTTGTTTTTATTATTCCTACCTATGAATTATTTGGTGAAAATTGTGTACTCATATTTCAGATACGGCCCACTATGTAGAATAATTATGTTTTTTAACTGGACTATGACTTTACAAGCTATAGTAGTAATACCAAGTTCATTATCTCAGATGGCTAGTTTTGATACTTGATATTAAGAATATACATCATGGTATCAAAGCATTTGAAACTATTTTTTATGATCACGGACTTGACACTCTCCTCTTGCACACGAAAGAGACTAAGACAATTTTAAATAATTCATTTTACATTACCATGTCTGTTTGTATTTTTTTTTTTCTTTTCAGAAATACAAATGCAGTGACGTAATTGCTCTTTTCGTGCTTTTGCTCTTTATTGTTCTTTAACATACTGTTCTATTTTTCGAGATAGAAATTTTCATCGCTCTTAACGCTGGAAATTCAATGTAGCAGTAGGTTATAGAATCTTGTTAGAATTTAGGTTTATATTTACATACGTGAGACTATCAAGAGCTTATTTAAAATAATGGTTGCATGAAAATGCTCATAAATACTAACGGTTTGCCATTTGAAACATAGTTCGTTATGGGCTAAAAACTTCAAGATTTAATCCAAATGCACTCGTCTGTTGGTCTATACAGAGGAATAGGGCTTATGACTGTGGTTGATGTTGATTATGCTGTGGAGCATATTGTTAGTGTAAGGCTACGTATTTTATGCAATGAAAATGTTGCACAAACTAACAAATATCTGCTAATTGATTCAGGCAGATCACACTGTCACAGATGTAATTTCTTGATGTTCGATGAAATTGCATAAAATATAAATATTTTGTTGCGGAAGAGTTACATTTCCCATTCTTGGCATTTCAGTTCATATTTGTTGCTGCTGCCAAGTATTGTGTTGACATTGCCACTCATCAACATGGGTGTTGTGTTCTACAAAGATGCATTGGTCATTCTCGTGGGGAGCTTAGAGAACATCTGGTTGCAGAAATATCTACTAATGCACTTCTGTTGGCTCAAAATCAATATGGGTAATTATTTGAAGCGTATGACTTCAAGTATTAAGTATATTAAATCTTGCATTGCATGGATATTTTTTTCCATTAAGCCTGTCTACCTCTTTGCCAACAGATATTTTTTTTTTCCTGGGACAAAGAATCTTAGCTGTAGCAAATTGTCTCTAGTTATTGGCAAATAAATTCTTAGCCTATGGACATAATTTGGGGAAATTTATAGGTGGGTGGTCATGGAACATTGTTTTGTTTACACCTTATGCACATGATCATTCCATGTCTATATTGGAGATGGTGCAACTATGGAAGAGAGAATGTCAAATAATTTGACCAAGGGGGCATTTTTTTTTAACATATATTAGATTTAAATTTGAAATAGAAATCCATCTGTGATCATCGGTTTTTTTTTTTTTAATTAAGCCATTTGTGAGACTCCTTAAACCAGATGGCACACTACAATCCACTTGAAACTGGCGTTTTTCTCTGTTTGTTCCTGTCCTGTTTTATTTTGTTGTGTTTTTCTGCTTTTTTCTGTGCTTGGGACGGGCGATTAACGAATACATTTTTAGTGGAGGGTTTATCTACAGGCAGGTATTTGGTCATATTTAGAAATAATATGGCATTTTGAAACTGAGATAAAATTTTATTTACCTCATGATTTTCCACTATATGATCTATTCATTCTTTTTGTCTTCCACAGAAACTATGTTGTTCAATTTATCTTGGACTTGAGGATTCCTTCGGCGACTACAACTTTAAGTTTGCTATTTGAAGGTAAATATGTGCACCTGTCAATGCAGAAGTTCAGCAGCCATGTCGTTGAGAAATGTCTTGCTGTATTCAATGATGAGAACCGATCTAGAGTCATTTGTGAACTACTCGGTGCTCCTCACTTCGAACAGTTGCTTCAAGATCCACATGCAAATTATGTTGTTCAATCAGCTCTTCGACATTCTGAGGTTTGTAACATGACTGCTTTATATTCCATTCTCTTCTATCTGCGTCCTATATCCTTAAGTGCATGAAATTTCCACACTAAGCTTTTTGAGGCTTTGTCAATGAACATTTTTATTCCTCTCATATACTTGCTCGGTATTTATTTTCTCACATTTTCCCTTTACTTCTAAACTAGGGCCATCTGCGTGATTCACTAGTTGAAGCAATTGAGTCCCACAAAGCAATTTCACGGAATAGCCCATATTCCAAGAAGATTTTCTCGCAGAAGCTTCTGAAAAAATGATTCACATTTCTCCCCTTAGCAAGTACTGTTGTTGTTCTACTATAAAATTCATTTTGGAGTTTACCACTGAACAAATGCATTTCATGGTTATTTAACTGTTAAGTTGGGATGCTAATAACCATACAAAGGAGTCAGTCTGTTTTGAAAAACTTATCCTTCTGCTCAGGATAATATGTGAAAAAATGGAGAAAAAGAAAGAACAGAAAATTTTGCTCCCATCTAAATTTTAGACTTTTGAATGTACAATTGTTGTCTTGGATATTATTATCATCCTGTTAATTATGGTATTCTCACTGGCTGGTAATGTACAGTGTATAATATTAGGATGTTCGATGTTACTGTAAAATACTATGAAGAATCTCTCAGAATAACTTCCCTGGTCTTGTGTGCAAGGGAATGAATTATGACTGTTCTCTAATTGTATTTACAATTATTATATTATAAATTCCCTGTTCTTAATTTTAGAACCTCATTTGCTGCTAGAGAGCTGATATTTTTATATTAGAAAAAGTAGAAAACATCTACTGAAAAATTCAATAAATTAATATTTTAATTATATAATTTTTAAAATCTTTTAAGTTAAAATACTAATATATATTATAATATTTTTAGAATAAGTTGTCAAATTAATGTTTTTATTTTAGAGAGTATCAAAGTTTTTTTTTTTTTCTGTTATACACTAGCCAAGGATAGCATGCCAAGAAATATCATTAAATAAAAACAGTAGCATCAAAAAGGCCAGAACAAATATTTTAACCTTTAGTCTGAATAATAATAAATTCAGGGAGAAACTTTTACAACAAATCTATTCAAGGAGTGAGCTCTATTGACTTAAACTATTACATAGGTATTTTCATCCCCGTAAAGAAGATATATAACAAAATTTATGTTCCTGGTTAATTAATCTAATTTGACTATATGTTTTGAAGACTCCATTTAGTTTTTAAAATCTACACCCAATTTAAATGAAAACCCCAACATTGTTGTGTTTCTTTAGTGGATATACAGGAGAAAGTTGGAAATTAAGAGTTGTAAATTCAATGAGTTTTGAATCATAAGTTAATTATATATAAAAAACCTTACACTACGTTCAATCCAAAGAAAGTGAGTTTGTGGGGTTTTTTTTTTTTAATATAAATTTAATCACATTCCAAATTTGAATTCCTCACAATCTACTTTTTAAGTATAAGTCTCCACTTTAAAAATGTTTTACCTATGAGTCTTCTACTCACATAGAAGTCTTCATAAATGACATCAATGATTCCTCTTATAGATATATTAGATAGAGTTAGTACCTAATATGGAAAATGAAAATATAATAAGTTTTGAATCATAAATAACCTCATGTATGAAGTCTAATATCACTTCCAACTAAAATGTTAAGACATTAATTTTTTAATTTTGAGACTCTAATATGGTTGATATAAATTTTTTTTTATTGAAAAGGTGCTAAATCCATTTCTAAATGTTTTTTTTTTTTAAGAAAGACGTCATCTTTTATGTAAAGAATGAAACCAATTTGTGATCCAACACTTGTTTAATAAGTTGAATATAACAAAAATTGTTTATTTATTTGTATTTAATATTAACAAAGTCCAATACTTAACAACTTATTACTTATGAAGTTATAGATTCTTTTGATGAAAGGAGGAAAATGGAGCTATAGAAAACTCTGTTATTATATTTTAATTACTTTTTTTAGAACTCTTATTTTACTCATTTAACATTAAATTAAAAAGAGTCATTTGATTTGGTTACTTATATCAAGATAAATTCATTTGATATATGAACTATTTGCTTCTAATTTTAATCATTTAGATTGTTTAATGTTCTCACATTTTAATGAAGTTGACTTTTCAAATTTATTTTAAATTAATTAATCTCTATATTTTTATCAGAATAATACATTTATTGAAGGTGTATTGCTATTTTGATAAAAAAAATTGTTTCAAAAAACTATATCTCATACAGGTGAAAGGAAGTATCTAGACTAGCTTTATTTTGTAAATTTACCAGTGATAGCTTATTTATAAGAAGATGTTTGATTATAAACGCGAACAAAAATGTATGAACAAAAATAGTAAAGCAATAATAACCCAGCAGAAAGACGACATGTCTTACTACACAACACAACAAAAGGTGTTCACATTGACACATAATACCAAACAAATAACTTTTGTCCATCAGAATTTTATTATTTTATTATAGATTATAGATAGCATTTTTTTTGTTATATTTTAGTTGTACAATTTGACTATTTAATAAATAAAAATAATTTATTTATTTAATAAATAAATGAGTAAACAATTTTTTTCAAAATAATTAAATCATTTTATTTTAAAATGATTATCACATGATTTTTCAATACCATTTTCATAAAATCATATATTTTTTAATTGGATTCTTTTAATATTTTTAAAATTATATTATTTTAATATAATAAAAATATAAATACACATGTACATCTGACCTGTGTATGTATGTGTAATGGCTAGTATTTATAACAACATTGTCTGCATATTTATTCTAGATTATTTAGCAAGGTGGCTAAAAATCTTATTTCCAGTGACTTCAAATATTCTTTACAACAAACATTAAAAACAATTTTTATTTGTCATAGATGTTCTAAGTGAAGGGTTTAGCAAAATATAAATTGTCAGAAATAATTTCATTGCAAAATAATCTTAAGGACGAGACATAAAACAATAACTAGTTTTGCCGAAAATATTGCGATATGGAATACAAATAAAAAATATCTTAAATTCGGTAATTTTCAATCCAAGTTTGTAAGCAGTAAACTGTGTGCTTAAAAATATGTATATATATTTATTAATTTGGGCTTTGATCCCTCGAAATATACATATTTATATATGCAGGGAGGAGGTTCCAAAGGCGCAAAACAAAGACAAGTGGCAATGATGGTTGGATTGGAGTATCGGCACGTGCCTATGGCATTGTTAGTGGGTACCCGACACGTGTGAGGTAACGGAAACTAAACTCGTCGTGGACCAATAGAAAGACAGTAACTGATCGGATCTCAAGCACCCACCTCCCATCCACGAACCTTATTTCATATCAATCTAAGTGCCACGTGTCGGTTTTTGCGTGATACCTTTTGGCCACATTAATTAATTAAAAACAATATTATTTTTAGAGAGAAGAAAATTGTGGGCAAGTTCAAGTTGGACAGTAAAGAAGGGTCTGGAAAGGAATCCCCACGCGTGAGGTGAACAGAGCACGAAGCCTTCTTACTCCAATTTCTTGCTGTTTTCTTTCTCTCCCTTTTCCCAAATTCTGCGATTTCAAACCAATTTTCATCCTCAGGTCAGTTTCAATTGCTTTACTTTCTTTCGTCATGCTGATTTCTTGTTTTGCTAACTTTTTCCCTCTTTCTTCTTTAGTCTTTGCATGCTCTTGTGTTTTACTTTCATCCATACCCAAACTAACCCTCAAAAGGAAATACCTCCTCAACAGAACTTCTTCACGCTTCTCTTCTTGAACGGTTTTCTTTGTAGTCTTGTAGGATGTAAACTAGACCAAGGTGGTTTTAAATCAATCTATTTTGTCCTGATTTACAATTCCTTATCAATATTATGGTAATTGTTGTTTTTCCGCAACTAGCAGGTTGTTGTCACCTCCACATGCCTTCTAATACCTCTGATTTTTATTTTCTAATTTCTTTGATTTTAATTTTGGTATTTTGGCGTGTTTTAGGATAACTTAGCAATTCGGTAGGGGCAATGTTTGTCAATTGAGGGAATGGTGAAAATGATATTTCAGTTTTCTGGATCTTCAAATTTTGGGGTGTCACTCGCTCGTTTTGTGTTTGGTAAAGCTGATTTATTCTGGATTGCTGGTGTATTTTAATGTCTAAATTCGTAGTAAGTTGCTAAATAAGATGAAGTTCTATGGATTTTAGAGTTAAGAAGAGAACAACGGTGGTTGATTGACAAGTTGCCATGAGGGCCTTAAGGGAATGAGATTCTGGGGATAGCGAAAGTTCAGCATAGGAGATGATAATTACAATAAGAATATCCTTAGATTGTGAGTTCTTTTGTCAAACTAGGCTGGTTAATGTTTTTGCCATGGTCTACTTTACCATAAAAAAGAAAAAAAAAAGTTTGTCAAGCTGTTAAAACTTGAAGCAGCCTTTTATAATTTTGAGACCTAGTATGTATAGTGTGAGACGTAATGCCAGCTATGTATTTTTTGAACTAAAATACAATATTAAAAATTTTAAATTATTGACAAATTACTTTTATATTCAAAATTTCCAAATTTGGTGTTATCGTACTTATAGTAAGCAGACATGAGGAGGTTGGTATTGGTAATTTCTAATGGATATAGAGATGGGGGATATGCTGCCTGTGTGGTGGTGGTGGTGATACAAGTACTAGCGGGCCTTGCTAAGTCTCACAATGCCGTAGCTAGTGTGTTGGCCTAACATTAAGAATTCACTGTTGTTGCTGTAGCCTTTAGGTATTAATGGTAATTTCTATTCATAATTTTTAAGCTCCATGCATATACAAGCGCTGATTAGCATTGATGCTGTTTCAGTGATTTTTCAAACTTATGGTTTAAGAAGTTAAGCTATGTTTTTTACTTGGCATATTCTGTTATTGAAAAGCCACCTTTGGACTTTGATGGCAGATATAATTAAAGTAGCATGATATTGGATCAACCAGTTGAATGTATCTTTAATGGTGGATAAAAAGTCTCAGCGGAAAATCAAGCATCTGTATGTACGAGGTATAGACGATTATAGTTAAATTCAACTCCAGTATTTTAAGTATAATATTCTTGTGCCATACTAAACCCGTACAGTGCAATGACTTGTATTCATTTTCTCTGGTTCAAATTCCAATCTTTGCATCATGCAGAATATATATTCGGCCCTACTTCCTTTCCTTATAAGACATCAAGGTACCATATGTTTTCTTGAGGTACCTATTTATAGTTGTCAATCAAGTTTAAGCAAGGAAACATCTATCCCAAACTTGTTAAGATTGTTAGGATCTGTCTCTAACCCTAAAACAGTGTTTCTTTCTAAATTTCACAGTATAAGATAGAAACTAACTTCACTTCTCTACTAACTAAAATAATTTACAATGTCATTACTGTGTTTCACTGTTTAAGTTTGTTCATTTCACATTTAAAAATGATGGTCATATGCAGACATGTCTTTGCTAAGCATGAGTGCCTTTTTCTGCTTTAACTAAGATTATCTCCTTCTACAATCTTTATTGAGATAATCATATAGGTTAGATGCTATTTTTCTTCTACTTATGCCACACTGATTAAAATAAGTTCCTGTGATTGGTTGCTTTGTGATGTCACATCTTTGGCCATGTTCCCCGAGATTTTCATTTCTTTATACATCACCGTAAAGCTATGCACTCAATATTGAACAGTTTGTTGTGAGCTGGAAGAAACATGGCTGTACTATAGCTAATACTCAGTGGCAGATGTATGTGATAACTGAAGAATATTCTTTTGTTACTTGTATAATGTGAAGTAGTATTGCTATTTCTGATTGAATATCTCTGTTATATGAAATGAACTTTCTGTCTGTAGCATAATCTTATTAGCAGGCTGTTGTGCAATCCAATCTCAAAACAGCTAGATATGAAGATCTGGCTTGGTAATTATTGATAAACTTCTGAAGTACTAGCCTTGAAAAGCTAGATGTTGATTGGTCATTGGTGGTGGGGGTAGCTGATGTTACAGTTAATTTGAAGTGCACAGTACTTTTTAATGGTAAATTTGAACCCTAAATCTGTATGACATTTCTTCTACTCTCTGCTTAAATCAGCACCACATTTTTCCTTATTTGAATAGCCAGTATCGATCTCGAGTTAGGCTTTTGTTGAATTTCAGTTTGAATCTTCAATGACAAGGTTCTTGTTTTGTGAGGTGAACATTCTATTAAAATTTATTCCATAATTTATCCTATTTTATGAATAATGGAAAAAGTTATGGGTTGTATTGTTATTTATTGTTTCCTCTTTCCTGCCAATTCCAACAGCGTGGTGGGGGTTGTACTTGTATGTGCTTTAACAAATTTATATGTCTCATGCTTGTTATTTCTCTCTTTATCAGGTTTGATGTCTTATGTTTATCTATTTATTACAATATGTGATGCCTAGTTATTTGAGTAATTCTCCTTTATTGTGCCTTTGTTTTACAGCTTGAAGATAACGTGTGGGATGGATTTGGTGAATGTGATGATCACACAGTGCCCCATGCTGGTGACAAGCATAATAAACAGTTAACAATACAGGGAGATATCTGTAAGGATTCACTTCATATCGGAAGTAGTGATTCCGCTAATAGTTATGGTACTCAGGAGAAGGAGGAATTGTACTTAGAAAATATGACTCAGAAAGAGAAAATGCTAGAAAAGGATTCTTGGTCTCATGCACCCGAAGCTGTGTTTTCTTCTCGTGTTGGTGACTCAAGTAAAGAAGCCAAAAGGCCAACTTTGGATGACACTGGCATGTCTGATCACTGCTTCAAGAGCAGCAATTTAGATTCTGGAGGATGTGAGCTATGTGAAGATGATACTATCTTGGGAGACAAGTGTGTGGTTGAAAATGACAGTGTCTGTCAATATCCAATCAATCACATATCCCAAGCTGACAATGAACTCAGTTTTCTTGATAATGATGGGTGGCTAGATATAGGAAACTTTGAAGATGTTGACAGGATGTTGTAAGAAATTCTCTTTTTTGGCAGAATTTTCCTTATCCTTTATTTTGAAATGCTAATCAATTCAGTTCAATCATCTTTTAAAATCTAAATATCACCTTTTTAAATTTCAGAAGTTGTGATTTAACGTTTGGAACTGGAAGCCTCAACAATGAAGAGGAGTTCTGCTGGCTCTCATCTTCTCATGGTGCTGAAGGTTCTGATGATGCATTGAAGTCTGATTTCAAGTTTTCATATGCAGAAATGAGTCCATTGAAAAGTATATCAGATTATAAAATGGACTCTAAGGAAAATATGGTAGGTCTTTCGAAAGATTCCAATGAAAGATCATCTCCTGTTGATGAAAAAAACAGTTCTCAAATGGATGTTATTGATGATAGTGTCCCTGTTCCATTATCAATGTTCAGTGAGAATGAGTCGGATATGAAATCTGGTAATATAGTTGACTTGCTACCGAAAGAAAAGGTTGGTTACCCATTCATTTTATTTCATTATATTTTATATGTTCTGAATTCCCAACTTTTTAATTATGGAGCAAAAACACGTGATGTGAATTCTTTTACCTAAATATGGGAAGTGGGGAGGGGTGGGGATTATTTGAACAGTCGTAGTGGTCTTCTCGAAGGTTTGTGACATAGTAAGTTTTGACACATGCCTTTGACCTGTCATGAGCTTTCGCAGAACTGATTATTTTTGACATTTCAAGGATAATAATGTACTTCTGTTTGATATATATTATGTGTTTTCATGTTACATTACTTTTTATTTGCTGATGAAAAATTGGGCTCGTGACCTTTATGTTATACTCAAAATGTCATCAATTGTTTCATTTCACTTTCAAGGGTAGTTTGTTGGATTTACTTGGTTTCATTGCAAGTTTTAATGGCAAATTGAACTATTCCAAATCCATTTTATTAGGGCGAGCCCTTAAACTGAACTAAGTTGACTCCTAATTAGTACATCACCTATAATTTTTGTTTTACAGCCGCAGAGGAAGCTGCCAAAGCCATCAGTGGGAAGGCGAAAAAACGGTTACCTAGAAAATGGAGGATCTGTTCATCCTTACGCACCTCCAGAGCAATATGCAGATACAAAGCAACCCTTTGGAACGTCTTCCAGTGGAGTTACATCTCTTGATAGCATCCAGAAACATAAGCTGAACATAGATTCTGGTTCTTTAGGCTGTATACAGGCACAAATTCCTGCAAGACTCCCAGACTATAATCATGCTCCAAATCACAGTTCCCTGTTTCCAACTTTATCTGGATCAAGATCTGAGCATGACGGGCATCTGTCTCCTTCTGTGAAAGAGTCATCATATGCGTCAAACATTGAAAGCTCTCATGGTCATTCTTTGGAGGCTGCTGCCTTGAAAACATTTGAAAACAGAGAAAAGTTGTACCAATGCTGTGATGGACCTCCGTTAAACAGCAGTTTCAAAAATGATAATACGCCAAATCAAATACCACTTCATAGTCCAGGTTCAGCTCAGCAAATAGGGCACCGGTTTGAAAATGACAATGAGGGTCATAGTGAAGTCCAGGGAGTCAGCCTAGGCTTTTCACCAGAAATAGATTCTTCAGCAGTGCAGGAAAGCTCATCCATGGGCTCTGTTCTGGACCAAACCTCACTTGAAGCGACTAGCTTTTGCCACCTTCAACAGATCATGGATCAGGTATCTGAATCTTGTTCAAGTTTGGTCCTGTTTGTTCTTTATATATATATTTTTTTTTATCTTGAGAGGAATGAGTATATTATATTTATCTGCTCAACATTGAACTCTAAACATGTATTGAAATGGTTAGCTTTCATTTTGACCACTAATACTTAGTAAGAGAAATAGCATTTAAGTTTATAGTTTATCAGTTGGTAATGTTTTATGTGCAAATCAAGAAGAAGAATTTTATCCTCCCAGGCAGATTCCTTTTCTGGGGTGAAGTATTTTTTCAAGACTAGTCATTGGTTTAAGTTTGGCATTGCCATCCATGTTTTTTTTAACATTCTATTACATATAAAGTCATTATGTATTTTCTCCAAGGGGTATTGGATCGGTTTATTAGATATATGAAGTCCTTATCTTGCACCCCCCTAATAACTAGAGCTCTTAGGGGAGAGTTGATGACAGTTTGGCATGGTTGAATTATTGGGCATTTACAGATCTTTGAAAAAAAACCCTTTGATGTAGTGTTTAATAGCAATTACCTGTTCATGGTGTATAACACACTTCCTCATTGATTCTGGAAATATGAAAGTGATGTCTGAAGAATGATAGCAGCAATGATTTGGATGTACCCAAAGTGTTTGCTTACATTAGGGTGTCAGCCTAAGTAAGTGTCGCTTCATTGATTGTAATTGTCTATCACATCACACCTAAAATTTGCTTGATTGCAGTTGGATATTAAAACCAAACTGTGCATAAGGGACAGTCTATACCGCTTGGCTAAGAGTGCGGAGCAAAGACACAACAATTCAAATGCTAATGGTTGCATCGGAGACAATGAAGCATGCAAAGCAATGATGGTGCAGGATGCAAGCAGGTATTGCTCACTTTCTTCGCTTCAGACTTATATTTTTCTTCACAACAAGGTATGACATGATTTAGAATGTTCGTAGTTTTGTATATTACGTATCTAGCCTTTGTAGTGTTTCCAAAGATGTATTATGCTATTATTTTATTCACGTACTTACGTTATATTATTTTTTGGATCTATCTCAAAATACCATGTTTATGAATTAATGTTTTGGATAACACATAGCTTCATTCAGGTGTACCGGATTAATGGACATGGAAACTAACACAAATCCCATCGATCGGTCTGTAGCACACTTACTGTTTCACAGGCCTTCAGATCCATCAATGTTGCTTCCTAACGAAACTTTACCTTTCAAACCCGGAGCCACGGTATGCTTTCATGAATTTTTGACATTTTAGTAGAAAATTATAGTTTGGTCCAATTCTCATTTTCTAGTTTAATTGGCAGATACATCATGGATCAGTGATCAATCTACCGGTAAAGACTGAGAAACAAGTCTGTCAAGAAGATTCTTCAGCCGGATTGGAGAACAAGTTTTCCGGGGCAAACAACACCAAATGAAGGTGAAACCAGAATGAAGGTGAAACCAGAATTGACAGGTTTCGTTGTACAATTTTTACTTTTCCAATCATCGTCGTACATGATGATGTATAATTATTTCGGGCTTACTCGGATCCCTTAGTTAATTTTGTAATTCATTTTTGCATCGAATGCCATAATACTGATGTAAATTTGTGCTAATCGTCATCATAAGGTAGCATGCATATACGATGATTTAGAGCAGTGCCACGCTCGCAATTATTTTCATCCGAAATGTCACTATTATCGCGCAGCCCACTAACTCATCAAATTAATCTGAAAGTAGTCTCTCTTGAATGTACCATTTATTTTTCTGGAATGAATCATTTCTGACCTTTTTCAATAAAAATTGTGAGACGTGAAGTGGATGCGAAGACCTTCAATAGTAACTCTCCTTTTTTATTTTTTGTAAGCTCTACTTATTTAAGGTTCTTCTGTTTTTTTAATTTTTTTTTAAATTTTTTTATTGTCTGTCACTGTTATTTGTTTCCAGATTACCGATTATTGGACCCCCTAGTGACAACTTTTAATCAGAATTTTACTGGATTTAAATGTGTTCAACCCTTGAAAGTCCGAAAGTAATTGGGTACAGTACAAGATAAACCAGATCAACCAATTCATGTACAGTACAGGATACAAGATAATTTTATTTTTTATTTATAATCTATAAAAATATATAAAAAGATTTCTTTTTTTTTTTCACATTTCAAAATACTTATTTTATTTTTAAATATAATAATTTATTAAATTTTTAAAAATTGATCGTTATTTTTACAAGTGCTTTATAAGATCGGATCTCTCTGTTTTTTTTCTTTGTCTTTATTTATTAATAGTTATTCTTTCATCTGTTATCGTATGTTTCACTTTAATTTTAATAAATATAATTTTAATTTATATATTAATTTAATAATATTATAATATTATCATCTATTAATATAATAATACAATAATACGCATATTTAAAAAATCATACACATAGACGTATAGACGTGATAGTTACATTAGTAATATATAAAATGAATTGTGCACATTTTACTTTAATCTATTTAATGCTATTTTATTCATTTTTTTGTCTATTTTATTGTGCAAATAACTATGCCAAAACTCTTCTTATTTTTTTCTTATGCCTTCTATATTCTCTTTTCTTGCACATCTCATTTTTTCTCTCACTGTCGTGTTTTATATAAAATTAGTATACACATTCATATGTAAGGTGCTAAAAAGATATAACAATACATTTTAAATCAACAACATAGAATAATATGATAAAAATCATACATTATTGTGGCTATCTTACCACCAGTATATATTATAAGTATCGCCTGTTTTATAAGAAATATTGAAAATTTTTATTTTTATTTTTTGCTTAATTTATTTCAACTAGAAAGGTGGTAGATAACTTGCTTTATGCTAATCTTGTTGTATATCTTTTAGTCACATGTTCATGCAACAGGGCATATGATGAAGTATTTCTGTATATTTTATTTCCTCAAAAGGTTTTGGGAGAATTTTTTGGGCCATTAGGAAATACTGCTGTATATTTTGGTCATGAGAAAACAGAGAAAAACTTCACCATAGGAACATTTTCCCAATGTTTCCATTATTATTCGGCTCTAGCAGAAAACGCGTTTATGTTACTCATTTTTAGTCTGGCATGATCAACTTCCCTAACATGTGTCCAAGATTATAGGATTCTATTAAACAAATAAAATCCAAAAATTTTTGTAAAAACCTTTTCCCATGTGATAAAGCACCATCCAAAGAGAAGACGGAAATACATGAGATGAATCAGATCAAATAAATGCAGTTTCTTCTGTAGTAAATCACAGGATAAAAAAAAAAGTGGATTTAACAGTTTATTTTGAGAGAGAAACAAACATGCATAATAATGTGTAACTTATTATGATCAATGCACACTACCTTCATGTTAAAACAAGATTAAAAGTCAAATGTGATATCTAGATAAGATTTGCAAGCTCTCATAATCTATCTTTCGTCTCCAATCATGGAGGTACTGGTTGAAAGGGAATCATCAGTTAGGGACCTATCCCCAGATACATCGTCATCATCTTCAGTGATCACCGGGGCCTGTATTTTCTCCACTTCTCTCGTCACCTCTCTCATCTCAGGGCGCTTCTCAGGGAACCTCTCGATGCAACGCATTGCAATCTGCAACAACCTCAGCATCCCAGGAAGTGCACTCTTTTGGCCAGATATTTCTTTGTCGAAGATCTCAGCCGTCCATTCTTCCCTCACGGCTCTGTGAACCCAACTGCACAGATCCACGCCATTGGTTCCTTGTGGAGCCGAGTTAATAGATACTTTCCCGGTTAGAAGCTCTATCAAAAGTGAACCATAGCTCCACACATCGGATTGCATTGTCACCTTTCTTGCATACCCATATTCAGGTGATTTGTAAACAACCATGTGCTGAGCTGCAATCGGTTGTGCTATCAAGGAGGCAAGACCGAAGTCAGAAACAAGAACCGCATCGTTTTCATCGAATAGTACGTTTGAAGACCGCAAGTTGCCGTGTGGGACAACGTTTTGGAACTTGTGGTTGAGGTGCAGGTACACCAATGCTCGTGCCACTCCTCTTGCAACCGACAATCTCGAGTTCCAACTGAACGGAGCCCGGTTTCCACCTCTATCTGAAATGCATCAGGTTTTCAGGGCACATAAAGTTTTGTTGCCAATTCAAATATTTCTAATGCAGTAATTGACTATGTTGTTTTATTCAGTATCTGTTTGCTGTTTAGATATTTTTAATTAAGCATCACTAATGTACGCAATAATAAACTAAAAAAATGGAGAAAGTTGATGTAAATCACCATGAAGTCTGGAGAAAAGATTTCCATTTCCTGCATAACTGTAAAGCATGAGCTTCTCATCTCTGGAATGGTAGTAAGCAAGCAAAGGCAACAAATTGGGGTGCTTCATATCAGCAATTGAATTCACTATCTTCTCAAACTCCTCCTTAGTAAATGGCTTCAAGTCCCTTAGCCTTTTCACGACAATGGTAGGTCCTGTATTCAGCATCGCCTTATAACTGTTTCCCAAGATCCCATGACCTAGTGGCTCAGCAGAAGCTCTAAGAAGTTCACCCATTTGAAATTTCTGGTTATGATTAAAGAATTTGAGTTCCTTTCTCTCTTCCACTGTCATAATCATTGTCCCCTCTCCTATCTCTATCTTCTTGTCAACACTGATCTCCACGTCATCCTCTTTTTCTATGACTGTCGGAATCTGCCCCTTCACTATTTTATTCAGCCTTGTGTATGTGTTGTAGTAAAGCAGCAAGAGCAATACAATTGCAAGCAGAAGAACCACATTGATAATGAATGAAATATTCATTAATGAAGGTGTATGAGATGTGAAGCTTGTTGAGATTGATATGGTATGAGGGTTTTACGAGTGAAAATGAGATGAACTGCTAGATGAAACCATTGAAACGAGTGAAAATGGAACTAGGAACCGTTGAAGTTAAGGACATACGCAATACCTAGTTGCAGTGCAGACAATAACAAGGGTATCTATTTACTGATATTCTCCTGAGAATACTAAAATTCTTGTATATCGATGTTTTCAGCCATTGCTGGTATGAAGTTTATTATGACCTTGGAGGTATCAAGTAAATTGGAATGTTGCATGTGAGCATGGCCTTAATAAAAGGTGGTTCTTCTTGTAACTCTCAAACTCAGGACGGCCATTATTGTCCTGGTGTGAGGTTAATGAGTGAGAACTATCCAAATTTTCTAATGCACCTTCGAGAAATGCATACATTATAAACTCTAGAAGATTGGATGCTGGTGCCAGTTTAGTTTATAATTAAAGAAAATTAAGAAGTGGATGAAGTATTTAAATAATAAATAATTAATAGTAATATTAATAATGAACATCTTTATAGAGCGGTCAAAGTGGATTAGAACCTGTGGGTCAACGTGGTTCACCATGGGTTCGGGTCAGATTAGGTTGAAATTTTTTTACAAATTTCAGTACAAGTCAACCCGTGGTGAGCGGGGTTGGCCCATCAACCCGTATAGTGACACACATGATGTTGTACTTTGCAATGTTGGACTGTTTTCTTAACCAAACACATTGGTGGATTGAAAAATGGAAACCTAGCTTCAATTACAAATAGTAAGGAGATTGACGTTGCATCTGAATAAATGAAAATGTTGTAGATAAGTCATAAAGAATGTTTTGATCTTAGATAGTAATTTGTATTTTTATTTATTTATTTTGGTTTGTATTGGAGTTTAACATCATTTTGGATTATATTGAGATTGTATTCAAATTTATTTAAATTTTATTCTGAAATATAATTTCTGACTTAAGAAAAAAATTATATTTTTTTAATTAAGTGGGCTAGTGAGCCAACCCAATTAACTCACCAACCCGTGATAGGTCGAGCTAGATTCTAATTTTTTCAACTCACTAATAAGTGACATGGATTGAGTTAGCCCACTAAATGACCAACTTATGATAGGCTAGGTTGGGTCGGGCTGTCCATTTTGATAATTCTACTTCTATAGTATTAAGATAAGAGAAATATCTTGTTAAGAAGTTACCATGATTTTTTCATAAAGTTCTGAGAAAATCAAAGAAGAAAAAATTTAAATAAACTTTATATGAGTTAAAATTGAGTTATGAAGAACTTAAAAATAAAACTAGAAAAAATTATATGTATAAATTAGTTATATATAAGTTATTTTTAATTTATGAAGAAGGTTTTTTTTTTCTAAAACTCGCAAACAAGTTTGTTCAATTGTATTTAAATGAAAAGTTTTTTGTTTGGATGGTCTTTGATCCATATTTTAGAAAAAACCTAATAATAAAGGAAATCTTGCAAAAATAATAAGAAAATCATTACCAGCTTGCCGAGTGTCGACTGAGGAGAGAAGATGAAGAAAAAAAAAAGGTAAATAGAATAAATATCATATACATTATTATATATTGTGTTATTCAAAGAAAAAAGTGAGTGAAACATCATTAAATAAGTAGTGTTATTATTTTTATTTTGGTTTAGAATTTTTGAAGTAGTTGTCCCATAAATATCATCCTATTATTAATTACAAATTGTATGCATGCATGGAAGAAGATAAGAGCAAAGAAAATGGCTCATCCATTCACTGTTTCTCCTTTTTAACTAATTAATTGCTGAAAACTATGGTTTGGTTTTCTCCACTGTCCATTGGGGAGAAATAGTTTGACTGGACCAACCACTTTACAAGGACTTCTAAAATGAAATAATCTTTTCTAGTAGTTAAAATTAATTTTATAAATAAAGTAAAAATATATTATTTTAAATCATAAGAGAGGATTTTTATAATTTAACTTATGTATCAACAACTTTTAATTTATAAGAATAATAATTTCATTTTCTTATAATTTTTCTTTTTCCTGGTGTTTCTTCAACGTAATTTCTAGAATAAAATAACATAAAAATTAACTTCTTTATAAATTTTTATTTGAAATTTAACATTTTATAATTTTAAATAATGCAACTATTCTTGTAAAATTATAAAATTTTATTTTTTCATAAAATTCTTTATCTAAATAACATCTTGTTTGTTTCTTATAAAATATTTAGTATAAATAAATTTTTGATTTAAAATTCTTTACTCAAACGCACGGTTAAAGATCTAACATGAATTAGAGAAGATTAAAGATTTAACATGAATTAGATAGATCATGCTTAATAATTTAGATAAACTATGCTTAATAATGAAGGAAATATACATATTATTAGAGACCAAAAGTCACTACTAGAAAATCATATAGAAAAAAACGTAAGACATTGGTAATTTTATTATAAGTCATAAGATAAACTAAAAGTGATAGTTAAATATAATGAATATATAAGTTTTTAATTAGTTCAATTATATATTTAAGTAATGTTTGTGAATGTGATGCCTGTCTATTGGTTTTAGATTTATATGGAAGGTTATAGTTTTGTGAAAGTTAAAGAATGAAAATACTGATCATTGAATGTGTATATAGTAAACAATTTGGGCTTTACATGAAATTGGATAGGGGTGAGCTTACTAAATAAGTATGATACAAATAGTATTTTGATAGCACTTTTTTTTTTTTTTTTTAAAACTGACTAAATTCCCTCGATTTCCCTTTCAAAAGTTCTTGATATTTTAAAGGTTAGTGATTACAGCAACAACGGTAAGGAGCTAAAAAAAGGATTCAAGTCATTCGACCTAAACTCCTCAATCACACAAATGAAACCGAACTCCACGCATACACTCAAGCACATACACACAAAAGTACATACACAAATTCATTTTATTATTTTAATATTTTTCTTGATGTACATATCATCATGTCCGTTTATTTATTTCCAAATGGTATCAATGTCAAACTGGTAATTACAATAGTAACTACCATCCTATAACTGGTAAAATCAACTAAAAAAGTGGTGGGTATAGATGGTATTATACCACCCAAAAACATCTTACAACTAATACTTCAATTATTTTTAATAATTTATATTTATGGTTATCTTGAGAGTAAGTTATCTCTCTTTTAGATTTAAGTTGATAAAATATTAACTCAATCACATAGTAAGACTAATTAGGCATAACCCATTAATAAAACTTATTCTAACTAGAGTATGTAATGCTTCTATTAACAACTTCACTAGTTATTACTATAGCTATTTGTGTTATATCTTCTATAATTTTTTTCACAAATCTTCCTTATAATTCATTTTTTATGTAAGTAATTTCTTGTACCTGGAAATTAAGAAAATTATGTAAACCTAACAATAAAGAATATAAAATAATCATATATGTGTTCTACATTCTAGTAGTAGTTGGATATTATAGTAGTTTAGAATTATAGTTTTGCACAGAGAATTTTAGAATTAGTAGTTAATTTGTTTTGTTTTAATTTTTCTCATTCTATTTTCATGATTTAAAACATGTTAGATTAGTTTTTTAGTATTTCTTCTATTTAGTCGATGATTCCTGACAAGTAATAAATCCTAAACTAAAATATTGTCCCTTCACATATTTTATTAATAATCAAAAGTATAATAAGACAATTTTGTTATCCCAATTGAGACTTAGTATGTTTTGAATAGTAGAGAAACCAAATTCCATACATACATGCACAAACACACTCACGAACGTACACATAACGTGTGCATACACATTCATTTTATTATTTCAATATTTTTATTGCTTAGTATTTATTCTCTCTTGTTTTTTTCACATACCACCACCTTTCCTCCTCTTGTATCTTCCCTCCACCTTACTTAACAAAATTCAATGAGTCTAAACCTTCAGAAACACGCTCCCCACCTTCAACCATGTCTTTTTCTTCCTCTTCTCTCATCACCGTCTTGTTGATCGTGTTAGGTATGTTTAAGTCATGAGAAGGAAGGATGTGTACAAAAACGCATACAAATACGCACAAGAGATGTTTAGTGAAAAACAACTCAAAAAGAGTTTGTCTACTGATTTATTAGAAACTTGTCCAATATGTAGAATACAAAATTCCATGATATAAGGGGGAAAAGGGAAATAGGAAAGCCTAATATGTATCATAAAAAAACATAATATTTGACAATAATAAAAGAGAATGAAAAATATGATATCTCTATAAATTGAATTAAATCCAGAAGATATATGATATCTTTATCGATTGTATAAATAACGCTTCACACCCTCATCGCCGTCATTTTGCTTCTCCATCACCTTCCTGAGATAAGCCAAAACTCCTATGGTTAGGCCTTATGTTCGACAAAAAATGTCCAGGCTTCCTTGGAAAAAAGATCTCCACATGCTTCGTGCTTGCAGTTTAGAGACTTGGACAAGAAGACAATAAGCTTCTTACACTCACAAGAATATCTTTCTTGGTTTTCACGTACTCTATTTGAGTCACAATTTGGTTGGTCATCCGAGGTAAACACTTTTCTTAACCAAGGTTATCTCGTTAAAGGATTAGTCTCTTTCACGTACGTTTTGGACACTAGAGAACCCAAACTCCACGCATGCATACACAAACACGTTCGCACAATCACCACTCACAAACGTACACACAAAGTGCACACACACACATTCATTTTATTATTTCAATACTTTTCTTGATATACATAATCCATTATGTATGTCTCTATACTTCCAAATGGTATCATTTGCAAGTTGGTAATTACAACAATAACTACCATCCTATAACTAAAATCATCTAAAAAAACGGCTGATATATATGGTATTATACCATTCAAAAAAACTCCTACAATTGATACTAAAATTATTTTTAACCATTTATATTTTGGGTTCTCTTGAGATTGAGTTATTCCTCTATTAGATTTAAGTTGATAATAGATTAATCTAATCACATGATTAAGACTAGTTAGGCATAATCAATTAGTAAAACTTACTCTAACTATATATTTAATACTTTTACTAACTACTTCACTAGTTATTACTATAACTATCTGTGTCATACCTTCTATGAATTTCCTCACAAATATCCCTTGTAATGCATTTTCGATGTCAGTAATTGTCTTAGTAAATAAGAAAATTAGGTTAGTCTAACAATAAAAATTTAAAAATAATCATATATATGTTCTGCATACTAGTTGTTGGATATTATAGTAGTTTAGAACTATAGGTTTGCATAATAAATTTTATAATTGGTAGTTAGCTGGTTTTGTTTTGATTTTTTGTAATTCTATTTTCATGATTTAAAACCTATTGGACTAGTTTCTTTAGTCTTTTATTTTAGTTGATTCTTGAAAGGTAATAAATCCTAAACTAAAATAATGTCACTTCTCATATTTTATTAAATAATAAAAAGTGGAATAAGGTTGTTTTATTATCTAAGTAAAGATTTGGTACATTTGGACAACAGAAAAACCAAATTCCACACACGCATGCACGAACACCGTACACACAAGCACTCACAAATGTACTTAAAACGTGCACACACACATTTATTTTATTATTTCAAGATTTCTCGTTTTGCAACTCATTTAGTGATTTCTGATTTCAGTACATTTTTTCATACTATTTTTGACTGTTTGTAATATGCTTTCATGATTATTATGTGTTTTGATCATTAATTTTAGGATCCTTAGTTTAATTCTTCATTTTCTCAAAAGTTAGATAATCTAATTAATTTTTCAGCTTTTTATTCTTGAGCTTGCTTTCACCTTTAATATTGCAATTCTGTGATGACATTGCAATTATATGCATTAAAGAAAGTTTGTCTGATGTATTAAATGATGTTTGAACCATCAATTATTCCAGTTCATGCATTTTATAAATTGTATTTCAATTTGCATTAGTCCTTTTGATAAACTATCTGTTTTAAACTCTCGTTAGCATCATATTAAACATACTTAGATGCTAGGATCATACATTCATGCATTAATACACATACAAACCCCATTTGCAAAATTTTGCATAAAACTAGCCTAACCAGTGAATTTGTGAATTTGTGATTTTTGGACAGTTCAGAATACCTATATTGCATGTTTCAGTGTATTATATTATTTTGACTATTATATTCTTTATTAGGTCACTGCAAACTTACATACAATTCAGAAATATATTATTTATTCACTATTACTTATTTTATAAAATATGGATAATTAGTGATATTATGTGTTGTTGTAATTGTTCATTAATCTCCTTGTGTGATTTCTTCAAAGAAATGATTTTGTTTCGGAGTGCTTGATTCTCTAGCCTCACCTGCAAATTAGATACATAAAACAAATATATAATTTACAATAAAGAAAATCACTTCAAAATCTCTGTAATAATTAAATATAAACTAGATAGAGTGCTACTTTGGTGTGATTTATATGTATTTATAGTTAAATAATATGCATGTCCGAACACATTCATTTTATTATTTCAATATTTTTTTTATATACATTAATACATTATGTATGTCTCTGTATGTCTCTATAATAATGATGATATTATACATACATTAAAAAATAAAGCAATTACTTAATAAACTAAAATTAATTTTTTTCTCTTTTTTTCTTTTCGTGAAAGTGATATTTATCTAAACATTATAATAATTGATTCTAAATTAATTATGTAAAAACTTTTCCATATGACCAAGTCTCCTAACCCACGGAATTATTTTCACTTCTATGCCGGAAAAAAAAATTAAGAAGGCTTATCGTCCACAAATGTTATAATCAAGAGAATAACGCTAACATTAATTAAATAAAAATATATAAATTGAACTGAAACATTTTAAAATATAATCAAACTTTGAAAATATCTTGTTTAAATTTGTGTATACTTCAATCTAATTCAAATAGTTTTGTTTAGAAATAATTCACTTCTGTTTTCAGTTCATTGTCGTTTCTTAAACCCAGAGCTCCTTCAACCTCATACACACCATGAAGATGTTCTCACTTCTGTTTTTCAGTTCATTGCCGAATATTAAAAGAGCCTTTTATTAATAATATGTTACGCAAATTAAAAAATTCTAAATAAGCATATTTTTAATATTTGATTAAAAATTGCATATAAATTGTTCAATCAGTGCGTAATACAAAGGGTTTACCTATTCTAAACCATGCAAGTACGAGACTTGTTCAATATTTGTAGTACAGTAGAGGATGGCAATTAATATGTATTAGTTAGGTTTTGCTTACTCATGCTCCCAATAATGACTCCCAAAGACACGAAAATCCCCATAAATACATGCATAAACTCTTCACACTCTCAATCCACAATATAATGAAAATGGAGGGTGGTAATAATTTGTGGAAGAAAGAGCTGCTTCTAAAGCTTGTTTTGGTTGCTATGGGAGTTGTGAACACAGTGCATGGGCATGGGACGCGTGTAGGGTTCTATTCCAGAACATGTCCAGGTGTTGAATCCATTGTTACCTCCACAGTTGAGTCCCACGTTAGGTCTGATCCTACTTTGGCTGCTTCGATACTTAGGCTGCACTTCCATGATTGCTTTGTCCGAGGTTGTGATGCTTCTGTTCTTATTGCTGGCTCTGCTACCGAGAGAACAGCACCGCCAAACGTTAATCTCAGAGGATACGAGGTTATTGACGATGCAAAAGACAAGCTCGAAGCTCTCTGTCCTGGTGTTGTGTCCTGCGCTGATATCCTTGCTCTTGCTGCTCGTGATTCTGTTGTTCTGGTAAAATTTAAATTAAACAAACCCTCCTTTTATAGTTTGAATCATTTTTTCAAAGAAGCCTCTATAAAAAAAAACTCAAGATATTGGTTGCATGCAGAGTGGTGGAAGAAGTTGGAAAGTGCCAACAGGACGCAAAGATGGAAGGGTTTCAATCGGCAGCGAAACCAGCAGTTTGCCTGGTCCTAATGACACTGTCTCAGTGCAGAAGAGGAAGTTTCGTGATAAGGGTCTCAACACCATAGACCTCGTCGTTCTCGCTGGTACTTTTCTTTCATTCATCAAATTCACTTCCTATCGCTTTCTTCTACCTATTACGTCACCACCAACCACTAAACATCGTTTTTGTTGTTTGTGGAATCGTAGGTGGCCATACAATAGGCACAAGCGCTTGCCAATTTTTTGCAGACAGAATATACAACCCTAATGGCACCACTGATCCTTCCATCGACCCTTCATTTGTTCCGTTTCTGCGACAGATTTGCCCACAAAACCAACCAACGAAACGAGTGGCACTAGACACTCATAGCCAATTCAAATTCGACACTTCCTACTTTGCTAACCTAAAGAGAGGCCGTGGAGTTCTCCGTTCTGATCAAGCGCTCTGGACTGATCCTTCCACCAGACCCTTTGTTCAGAAATACTTAGCCACCGCTCCTTTCAACTACCAATTCGGCAACTCTATGGTTAAGATGGGTAACATTGGTGTCAAACAGGGTGACGAGGGTGAAATTCGCAACAAATGTTCTGCTATAAATTAATTATTATTGTTCTCTACTTCCTTGGACTAGCTTTTCATGTGTGTCTGTTACTGCATACTGTTCTGGGGGTTCTGAGATCAAACTTCACTGAACCTCCTTAATTTCTTTCATATGTATACTACCACTATAAAGCTTTGCTTTATCAGTGGATGAATAAAGCAATACAAATATTACATACAATAAAAAGTATTTTAAAAAAAAATGTCTTTTATTACATCATGTGATATTCGAATAATCAATTTTAAGTTATCTCAAATGTGTTGGAAAATTCAAAAACATATATATTCGAATAATCAATTTTAAGAGATATATAGTTATCTCAAATGCGTTGGAAAATTCCAAAAACATGTATATTTAATGCCAAATCCCAATCACTAAATTTGTGTTTGATTTTTATTTTAACACCATGGCATAACAATTCACCAAATCCTTTCCTTTGGAGTTCTTCACACTTGTGACTTTGTTTCCCTAAGAATTAGGGAAACTAAATTAGGAGGAACCCAACATAAGTTGAAAATTTTCTTACTTATTGACAGAACATATTTAAAAAAAAAAAAATTTAATATTATAACGGTAAATGCATAAACAAATGGTGCATTTGAATAAGTTAAACTTTTAAATATAAATTTTCTATTCCTATAGGTAGAGTTGTCAAACGGGTAGTCCGACCCGACCCAACTCGATCAACTACAGGTTAATAATTTAGTGAGCCAACCCAACCCGGCTCACTTTTTAGCGAGCCAAAAAATTTCGAACCCAGTCCGAACCACCACGGATTGGCTCACGGGTTCACTTAGTTAAAAAAAATACAATTTTTTTGTTTTACTTTAAGTCAAAACTAAATTATAATTCTAATTAAAATCTAAATAAACTTTAATACAATCCAAATACAAACTAAAATAGAAAAAATACAAATTATTTATGTGTTGGTTAAAAAAAACTAACATGACCCAAATGTAAAGCTCAACTTAATAAAAAATACTTGTGTAACCCTTTTATCTACGGGTTGGTGAGTCAACCCGGCTCAACAAGGGTTTAACCCGAATGAGCCGGTTCTAAATGAGTCAGGTCAAAAATTAACCTATATTGAAATTTGTAAAAAAGTTTCAACCCAACCCAACCCGACCCGAACCCGTTATGAGCTGGGTTGGCTCGCGAGTTCCAACCCATTTTGACAGCTCTACCTACAGGAAATATCAGATGTTAAATATGATTTTCTTTTTCAACTAATTAATTAAATTTGTTTTCTTTTTTTATTCATAAGTGAAGCATGACATTAAAATATTAATCAGTGATTTGAAATTATGGAACGGAGACCCTTAGTTTAACAGGTCGTTGCCTTAACACATCAATCATTTAAGGCGTAGAAGAAAATTAGGCCCAAAAAATTTATTTGCTGCTAGATAAATGACAGGGATGTGATTAGAAATTCAAAATTATATATATATATATATATATATATATATATAACTGGAATACAAAGCTAGTTTTCCATTTGTTTAATTCCAAAAATTAAAAAAACAAATTTGTATACTTTTTTAAAAAAGTATGTGTATAATAAATCTAAGGAATTTTTGTAGTTTTGGTGATTAACATTAGTGTTGTTATCAATGACGTTGGTGTATTTTTTTTTTAAATTGAAAAAATCGTAACAACAATATCTTATTACAAACACATTTATTAGACACTTCATTACATGCAAGTATGTCTCAATAATAAATATGTAGTTAATTTGAAACAAAAAAACTTTTCAAAGTTTAAATCTATGTTAATTTCAATTTTATTGAACTCAAGATCGAACATGTATTAAAATTACTTAATTATAATTATGGTTTTGAAAATCGGATTTGCTAGATGGATTTATTGGTCAAACCTGAAATCAAGAAAGTATTTGATCTTAACCTCCTCAATCGTAGAGATGAAACCGAATTCTGTGCACGTGCCCGCATGCATGAATACGCATACACTCACTCACATAAACATACACATGCACATACAAATTCGTTTTATTATTTAAATATCTTTTTATTTATATACATAATGTCTTTGTATTTTTAAATAGTATTAACGTCAAACTAGTAATTACAACAATAATTACCATCCTATAACTAAAGTCAACTACAAAGACAATTGGTATAAATATTATACCACACACAAAAAAATTCCTGACAACTGATATTAAAATTATTTTTAATAATTTATATTTTTTATTCTTTTAAGATTAAGTAATTCCTCCATTATATTTAAGTTGGTAAGAGAATAACTCAATCACATGAGTAAGACTAGTTTGTATAATTAATTAGTTGAACACATCTATAATACTTTTATTAACTATTCACTAATTATTATTATAGTTATTTCTGTTATGTCTTGTATGAACTTTTTCACAAATCTCTCTTCTCTTGTAAATAAGAAAATTAGATAAGTGTAATAATAAAGAATATAAAAATAATTATATATGTGTTATGTATTTTAATGGCTAGATATTATAGTAGTTTAGAATTATAGGTTTCCATACTAAGTTTTAGAATTAGAAGTTAACTATTTGATTTGATTTTTTTTGTTTCTCTTTCATGATTTAAACATTTTTTAAACATTTTTTTTTATTTTAGTCGATTCCCAAAACATAATAAATCATAAACTAAAACACTACTTCATATATTTTATTAAATAATAAAAAGTAGAAACGGGTATTTTGATCAAACAAAACTTCACACATGCATGTACAAAAACATGCACAAATAAGTACATACATTGACACACAAATAAGTGCACACAATATTTGCAATTCAATTAGTGATTTCTAATTTTAGTACATATTTCATGCTATTTTTATTGTTTCTAATATGCTTTCATGATTCTTGACGTGTTTTGATCATTAATTTTAGGATCGGTAGTTTAATTTTTCATATCTCATTGGGTAATGTAAGTTAATTTTTCCACTTTTTGTTCTTAAGGTTGCTTTCACCATTAATTTTTGCAATTTTGTGATTACATTGTAGTTATATGCATTAAAGAAAGTTTGTTTAGTGTATTAAATCATGTTTGAACCATCAATTATCTCAATTCATGTATTTTATAAATTTTGACACATTAGATAGATTTTAAGTTTTTCTAATCTAGCTTGAATTAACGTTTTCAATCTGCATTAGTCCTTTTTAATGCCAATTCCTAATCACTAAATGTGTGTTAGATTGTTATTTTAACACCATGGCATGGCAATTCACCAAATCCTTTGGAGTTCTTCACACTTGCGACTTTGTTTCCCTAAGAATTAGGGAAATCAAATTAGGAGCAACCCAAACATAATTTGAAAATTTTCTTACTTATTGACAGAACATATTTAAACTAAACAAAGTATTGAATGTTATAACGGTAAATGCATAAACAAAGGCTGCATTTGAGTAAGTTAAGCCATTTAAATATTATTTTCTTATTCCTGTATGAAAGCTCAGATGTTATATATGATTTCTTTTTCAACTAATTAATTAAAAAAAATTTCTTCTTTTATTCATAAGTGAAGCTTCAGATAAAAATATTAGTCAGTGATTTTAAATTATGGAACGGAGACCCTTAGTTTAACAGGTCGTTGCCTTAACCATCAATCATTTAAGGCGTAGAAGAAAATTAGGCACAAAAAATTTATTTTGCGGCTAGATAAATGACAGTGACCTGATTAGATTTTCAAAATTTTATATATATATATATATATATATATATATATATATATATATATATATATATATATATATAACATTGATCTTAATTATATACATGAATTATTTGTTATTATTTTTTAATTCAAAATTTTATAAGACAATAAAATTATATAATATTTAATTTTATTTTTTTATGTAATGTAAAACTTGGACTCAGTATTATATTATTTCTAACACTTTTCAAAATTTTCATCATTGTCACAAAATGGATTCTTAAATATTACTATCCAAACACAATATTATATTTTTTTAGATATTTACGTGTAGTTGTATTTTCCCACTGGAACAGGACACTACAGGACACTGTGCCCCTATAATTCTTTAGAAAATGTTTTCATTAAAATGTGTTTCATTACTGATACTTATAAAGAAAATGAAATAAATATAATACTCCTGTCATAGGCGTGAATTAAGGATTAATTTTGAAGACGTTGACGTGTCACACACACATATATATATATATATATATATATATATATATATATATATATATATATATATAATATAAATATATTTAATTTTTTATATCTATAACAAGACCCACCTGTTACCCCTGCCTAACTACTTATTTAATAATTACAGGAAAAATATCAGAAGTCGTGGGTTCATACATGCAATTTAACTTCACCTGCATGTTATGCGTGTAATCATGAATATGAACATATACTAGGGTACAATTATTTCCACAATTATTGTCATGCTTCATATAATAATATCAAAATGTTAGTGGTTTCACTTCTTTTTTCTTTTTTCGGGATTCCTTGTTTTAGTATACTTTTTATATATATATATATATATATATATATATATATATATATATATATATATATATATATATATATATATATATATATATTTTTTAAAATGTAACTGTTGAAATGTTCACGTTCTTTCATTTTAAAAATATAAGAAATATCAGTTGGATCCATTAATATAGAAATATATTATTATATTCAAAATGCTTGATACTATATCATAAACGTACTATTAATGTCATTATATTTATAATTAATCAATCATTTGTCTTAGGATTTACCTTTGACATTCACTTTATATCAAACTAATGACTCAAAAATCAAACCAATCACTTAAAGAAACATAACTCTCTCAACACTTTTCTTCTTATCCTTCACAATATTCAACTATGGAATGTTATTTAAAGATGAAAGAAAGTCCTCAATAGTTAAATCAATAGAAACTTGTCATAATAAACTTATTTAAATTCCGCATCTAATTCGAACCAAAAGAAAATCCAAAATCTTCCACTCAAAGCAATAAGTTCAGAATTAAATTTAGAATTTTAAGTTCACGTGTCAATTGTTTAGACATAACATTTGTGTTTAATTGAATAAACTTTACTTAAAAGAACCAAATTAAAATCCCAAATTACGAATCGTGTCATCTTTTTGAAAGACCACGTTCCAACTGAATCAAACTATTACAAAAGCTCTTGTTTTATAACATTTAACGCAATTAATAATATTCGGTGATTGTGTACTAACTAATCCACGCACTAATTGATCATGATAACGAGATGTGTCGAGGAAAACATAAAAATATGATTATGTTTTAAAAATAGAAAAGAAAGTGCGTGGTGAGCTAAAACAAGGTGGAGAAGTTCTTTGCTACTGTTCCTGCCAGCTTCCATTTTCGTCGCATACGAAGGTGACAAGGCAAAAGCAATAAGAAAGATTCCACTTGCAAGAAGTGCTGTAACAAAAAGTAAACAATGTTTGACAAAATGCACTCTCACGCGGAATGAATCTTTTTGCATTATCACTGTATCACACTAGGCCATGCCCTCATAATATAACCTCTCTTCGCCACATCATTTCAATATTATACACGTCAACTTTCTTTACAAAGCCGACTTTTCTTACTCACTTTCCAATGGTTGACCAAACCACACCCCTATAAAACACCTCTTACTCTCTCATTCTTTTCCACATTATTACCTCTTACTTCACTTTAAGTGCTGCATTTGCATTTGCAACACTTTCCTCACAAAAAAAAATGGAGGCACGTAGTTTCTACTCTCTACTGTTTCTTTTCTTTGCTTTAGGTTTTGTAAACACAGTGCATGGGCAAGGGACACGTCAAGGGTTTTATTCTAGTTCGTGTCCTCGTGCCGAGTCCATTGTTAAGTCCACAGTTCAATCCCACGTTAAGTCTGATCCTACTCTGGCTGCTGGGTTGCTTCGGATGCACTTCCACGATTGCTTTGTGCAAGGTTGTGACGGTTCTGTTCTCATTTCCGGTGCTAACACCGAGAAAACAGCCTTTGCTAACCTCGGTTTACGAGGATTTGAGGTTGTTGATGATGCAAAGACACAGCTCGAGGCTGCATGCCCCGGTGTTGTGTCTTGTGCTGATATCCTTGCACTTGCTGCTCGTGATTCCGTTGTTCTGGTAATTCATTAACTCAAACTCTATGCACTATAAATAATTAATATTAACACCATGGTTTATATCTTAATCAATCTGCAAGTTGGTGAGAGTATATTTTATTTGTTTATAATTAAAATTTGGCATTTTTGCATGGCAGAGTGGTGGACTGAGCTATCAGGTTCCTACGGGACGCAGAGATGGACGCATATCACAGGCTTCTGATGTGAGTAACTTGCCAGCTCCTTTTGACTCTGTTGATGTTCAGAAACAAAAGTTCACAGCAAAGGGACTCAACACTCAAGACCTTGTCACCCTTCTTGGTAATCACCCTTTAGCATATATTATATAGCATGTTTTCACACTTCAAGTCAATGAATGAATATAACAGTATCACGGTTGCTTTGTGATAGCTCAGTTTTTAGAATAAGCATAGTTTATAGTTGGACTCTTGAAGCCATTTTTTTACACTTTCGTATCTGATACCCCCATTAGAGTAACATCTTTTTCTGTCTTTTCTTTCATCATTATCAAGTGATTTGACATTGTTTTATATCGTTTTTGAAAAACGAAAACTAAACTATATATACTTTCCAATTGATATAAAAAACAAGGTGCAATAGGAAGTTCCGTGGAAAAATCGAATACTCAAATGAACTTGGTGTAACTATACCTTTCATATATGAAAAAATAATTATGTTAACTATTTATTTTGGTGAATATACAGGTGCACATACCATTGGAACTACAGCTTGTCAGTTTTTCAGTAACAGATTATACAACTTCACTGCAAACGGTCCTGATTCTTCCATCGACCCTTCATTTCTTCCCCAACTACAATCGTTATGCCCCCAAAACGGCGACGGTTCAAACCGCGTTGCCCTAGACACGGGTAGTCAAAGAGTATTTGATTTATCTTACTATAATAATTTGAGGAGAGGACGTGGAATTCTGCAGTCTGATCAAGCGCTCTGGAACGATGATTCCACACAGAAAATTGTGCAGGGGTACTTGGGCTTAATAAGAGGCTTGCTTGGACTGAAATTCAACGTGGAATTTGGAAATTCTATGGTGAAGATGGGCAACATTGAGTTGAAAACTGGCACCGATGGTGAAATTCGCAAGATTTGTTCTGCCATCAACTAGCCACTTCAAACAATTAATATATTGCTTGAAAAGCTGGTTTTCTTTGTCTCTGTTATTGGTATATGCAAGTCAAGTGTATCATTTACCAAAATGTTTCCATCTTGGAAGTGTAAAATTTACAGCAAATTGATGTGATACAATAAATATAGTCTTTTTAAATTATTTCTTTTAAATCTCTTAAATAGAAATAACATCCAGTAAAACTGGTCAAATTAATTTTTTCGTACAAAAAATTAGTTATAATTAAAGCCAATATAGATTCTGCGTGTCAATAAAAAGTGACAGAAGTTTAGTTAAATTTAAAATAACTGTAATCTCAAGTGATTTGCCAATAAATTAATGTTAAAACAACTTCACTTCCTATGTTGAGAGCTTAAAATATTACTATCCAAATTAACGATAAATTTTTTAAATGTTTTTCTTCGATAATATTTAGATAATTTTAATTAAAAAATAATTTCAATATATTTTGGCAGCTAACATTCTACGTAGATATATTTCGGGTTCTATCCGTAAATTAACTATTGTGTGTAATCATTGATGTTACATTATGTTGGATGAGCCAAATCTAATAACTATGGCAGTTTCTGTCTATAAATTCGTCTACAAGAAAATGAAAGGTAATATGTATTATTTAAACCTACATAATTGCACGATGTCCGTAGTTTTCTTTTCTGAGTGTTCTGAAACATTTGCATTAATTATAAACAACATTATAGAATACGAAATTTCCATATTGGTGAACCCAAAGTTGTCTCAGCTGATTGAAAATAAGGAACGAAAACAGACAATTGCTGGAAGTTTCAATCTTACACAATGTCATATGTACATGATGTTGTGGGAATGGAATATTAACTATTCATAATTGGCATCGTCATTTTAAAAGAGAGATAGCATGATGTTGACTTTTTTAGTAAACTTATATGAAGACGAAAACCATTTTATTCCATTAATTACATGTAAAAAAGAAGAATCAATCCTTTGATACACTTCTTACAAAACATGTACCAAAATAGTGATAGGGACCAATCACTGCATCCTGTTTGTAAGTAATATAGAATTCTGAATCTTGATCCCACATACAACAAATAGTTTACAAATTGGAAAGAATATTATGTTAATCACTAAACATTCGAACCACTACGTAGCTGTTGATTAAATTTTGTTAATTACGAATAGAACAAAAGGAAAAGAAATGTCTGTATGAATTTGAGTTATTGGTTAATAGGCCTTGCTTTAACATTACATATGTCAAATCAATAAACTTTTTTTATTTATTTTATCAATACAAAATTTCATAGGGAAACCAAATCGTTCCTTCTCATTCTACCAACTCTTGATAACAAAAGTTAAAGTCAACCTTTGGTTAAATTAGTGAATTGCATTTGGATTAGATATGACCACATTCATATTTTTCATCATTCATCAAACTTTTATCATTGATTTGAAATTTGAATTATTTACCGTAGAAAATTATTCAATATGTTGAATATTGTAAAAGAAAATTTTAATGGATGTGGATAAAGGTGGATTTCACGTAAAGAATACGACTCTTGTAGTGTGGTTCCATGAACCAACGTGTGATTTTTGTGAAGTTTAGCTTTTGCTTTTGACATTTAGAGGTTTGAGTTTTTCTTTAGAGATTCCACCTTTTTGCAAGTGGTGGTCGTCACTGATCATTATGGGAAAAAGCATACAAATAAGCTTTGACTTAATATATTCTCACACCAACGCGCTATCGTTTGTACTTTTCCATTGCAGAACACAAAACTAAACAAAAACAAAACCCGTGACATGCAGTTTCTACTAGCCGGCTTTGCTTACTCTTTATCCAATCTTTGACTTTTTCGTTTATATCTTGGAAAGTTGACTACACACTCCTATAAATACCTATATATACACCTCTTCCTCATCACATTGCATTCAACACAATCATACACTACTCTCTCATTCACTACCCTAAACAAATATCATCTATTTCGTATATTAATCTTTCATTTTCATTTCTCATTGAGTGGTGCACTTGCAACACTTTTCTCGAGATAATAATGGAGGGACGGAGTTTGTGCTCACTAATGTTTCTTTTGCTTGCTTTGGCCACTCTGAACGTTGTGCATGGCCAAGGGACGCGTGTAGGGTTCTATGCAAGAACATATCCTCGCGCTGAGTCCATTGTTAGGTCCACAGTTCAATCCCATGTTAGGTCTGATCGTACTTTGGCTGCTGGGTTGCTTCGGATGCACTTTCACGATTGTTTTGTGCAAGGTTGTGACGGTTCTGTTCTCATTGCTGGTGCTGGCACTGAGAGAACAGCATTTGCAAACCTTGGTGTAAGAGGATACGAGGTTATTGATGATGCCAAAACACAGCTAGAGGCTGCATGCCCCGGTGTTGTGTCTTGTGCTGATATCCTTGCTCTTGCTGCTCGTGATTCTGTATTTCTGGTAATTAACTCAAAACTAATTAACATTAATATCGTAATGTATATTCTTTAGTTAAATGATTTGTCAAGTTAAGTTAATTATATATTTTTCTTTTTGCATGGCAGAGTGGTGGATTGAGTTGGCAAGTGCCTACTGGACGCAGAGATGGACGCATATCACAGGCTTCTGATGTGAGTAACTTGCCTGCTCCTTTTGACTCTGTTGATGTTCAGAAAAAAAAGTTCACAGCAAAGGGACTCAACACACAAGACCTCGTCACCCTTGTTGGTAATTACACTTATGACTTTGTTTACCTACACACACTTGATCATCATTAGAACAAACATATACAACTTTGAATTGTGTTGTCGACCTTTTGATGTCACTTTTCTTGTACCTTATTTGACTCTTATCAAATCTTCTCTCACTGTCTAGTGATTTTGACATTTTTCTATAGGTTGTCTTTAAAAAACCAATGTCTCAATGGCTGCATATATAAAAAAGTCTATAAAATTTACTTTAACTTGACAAACATAACGAGTTTTTGTATATTTAGGTGGTCATACGATTGGTACTACAGCTTGCCAGTTCTTCAGCAACAGATTGTACAACTTTACTGCAAATGGTGTTGACTCTTCAATCAACCCTTTATTTCTTCCTCAGCTAAGAACATTGTGCCCGCAAAACGGTGGTGATTCAAACCGAGTAGCTCTTGATACCGGTAGTGAAAACAGATTTGACACATCATTCTTTGGCAATTTGAGAAATGGGCGTGGAATTCTGCAGTCTGATCAAGCGCTTTGGAACGATCCTTCCACCAAGTCATTTGTACAGGGTTACTTGGCCTCCAAACCCTCGCTTTTCAATGTGGAATTTGCAAAAGCTATGGTGAAGATGAGCAACATTGAGTTGAAGACTGGAACCAATGGTGAAATTCGCAAGATATGTTCTGCCTTTAACTAGCTAACTACCATGGTTTAGAAAAGTGTACGATACGCATTTGTGGTCCGGTTTTTCTTTTTTTTCCAAATTGTAAAAGTTACAGAACTAATGTTGTAGGCCTTTTTTTTTCTATTTGTGTTTGTGTAACTGTAGTTCTCATGTTGGTTGAGCAATTAACATGCACTCCTTGAATTTTATGAAAATTGATACGATAAGTGTGGTAACTATAGTGGCTTGTACTTTGTCTACATTAAAATGAAAGCAAACAGCATGCAAGGAATGGAGGAAGAAGAAATCTGTGAGGTGCAGTGAGACTAATGAGATAGTGATTAAGAAGAGAATAATAGGATTTTTATTTAGTTAAAGTCAAAGGTTATTTTTGGGATTTGGAAAATTTTGGGAGTACGCGAAGAAAAATGTGGGAGTGCATGAAGAAACCCAAAATACCGTGTAAATCAAATAAATAAGCCCATTCACAGGCAAAAAAACCATTAAAAAATAATAATCAAATCATGCCTTAATTAAATGAAAGCATGTAGTAATCACATCACTTTCGGAACTCATTCTGACGTATAATACCTACCAACCTGTTTTGTATGGTGTTTGAAGGTTTGAAACAGTTATGGTCAGTTATTGTATTTGCCATGCATTTGACTTATTCTATTTGTAAATGTAAGCGAATAAAATTACTATTTTTTACTGTACACGACATTTAAATTTTATTTATTTATTTATTTATTACGTAAAATCTGTTTTTTTTTGTCTAAAATATTTTTGTTAAATAACTACAAACAAATTGACCATATAACCTTGAAAAAATATTTATTAATTATAGTAATTTGTCAAACATAACTATAAATATTAACAACTTGTCCATTTTGTTATTGATACATATTGTTTATGGCTTGGACCAACACAGTTGAGATTCTGAACCTTTGTAAAGTATTATTGGGAAGTTTATAATGTTATTTGATCAATTAGTTCATTGTTAATTATCTAAAGTGAATAGAGAGACAAGAAGAGGTCTTGAGAGAAGGGAAAAAACATGTATGCCCAGAAGTTCAAAACATTATGAACTAGTTCTCCTTGGGCAGCATCAATGGCCGAAGAATCATCTCGCAGAAGCACCAAGCGTTCCTTTGTGGAAGATGATGACCAATTAAGCAAAAAACCACGGTAATTTCTTTCCCCTTTGTTTCGCAAAAAACCCTAATTTAGTTTCATTGTTATTGAAATAATTGCAGCAATCGGTGGACTTGATTATCCTGACTAGGTTATTATACATTGAATTCTATGTTATTTTGATTTGGGAATTACTGTCATGTTAGTGTTAGGAATCCGAATCCAAATGTGAGTCTAAGTCCCACATTGATCAGAATTGAGAAAGTAGAGCACCATATAAGGATCAAGTCCCATAAACCCATTGCCTTAAGGTTTTGGGTTGAGAGTGGTGCCAGTGTCTTATGTGTTAGGCTCAGGTCTCATTGGTGTTATTTTTCTTCAGTGAAACTCCCTCCTTATAAACCTAACAGTTGGTCACCTCCTGTCTAGTTCAAATTAAATTCACTGTGCTTGCATATGAATACTATCACAAGTGTGGTAACTATAGTGGGTTATGTACATGCACGTTCATTATTGATTGATATTGAAGAACACTCGTTCACCAAAAAACATGTATGATGTGGATAAGATGCAGAATCAATACACAAGTTGTCCATGGTTATAATTTTGACGTGTTCTTGGTTAGGCAATGAATAGAGGTTGTTGAATAAACAATTATTTAATAACGAAGCCAACTTATGGCTGAAAATAGACAACTGATTAGAGTTTTCAATCAATGCAGTGCCATTCTGGTGATAGTTATTTTCAAAGAGAGAGAAACATAATGTTGACTTTTGTTTGACCTAAAAAAATCATTTACTCATGGATTATTTCTTTTAGCAGAAATATTATATGTATGTATCGATCATATTCATTCACTAACTAGTTTGAAATATTTGCTAATATTTATACTTATTACACTAAAAACCAAATAAAAATAATATGATTAATATATAACGATATATATAAAGATATATCATCTTTTGTGTCTATATTTCGTTATTCCAATTTTATCCTTAATTATTACTTTAAAAACTAAATGTTTTATAAATAATTTACTTTTAACCGTTAGCTAAAAACCTCTTTTATCTTCAATAGTTGTTTTAAAAATTTCTATTATGTACATATTTTATTTTTTTAATTTTACGTTTAACAACTATTTTTAAAATTTATTATATATTCTTTATTAAACTTAACCGAACCAAATCGAATTGAACTGAACTGAACCGAACCAGAGTGAACCGAACCGAACCAAACTGAACCGGATCGGACCGAACCGAACCGCACTGAACCAAATTGAACCACACTAAATCGAACCGAATCACACTGAACCAAAATGAACCAGACCATACCGGACCAAACCGAAATGACCGGACCAGACCGAACCAAAATGAATCGAACCAGACCGAACCAAAATGAACCGGACCGGACTAAATTAAATCGCACTGAACCAGATCGCACTAAACCAAACCAGATCGAACCGAACTGAATCGAACCGGACCAAACCAAATCAAACTGAACTTAAATACTCTTTAGTTGTGCTGAATTTAAAACACCTCCAAAAAAAAGAGGAGAAAATTAAAGGAAAATTTTACACTTTCATAATTAATTAATATAGAGCCAAAGGAGAGTCACTTTGTAATGTGTGCAAAAAATGTCATACCCAAAAGTTTTGTCAACACCAACCCCGTAGGTCCCTCTTAAACAAATGAAACATAATGTTTTTCCCCAGATTAAATATAGCAAGTGTATAAACAATAACATAAAAAACTGTATATTTTAAAAAAAAATCCAAAGGATAAGCTTGAATTAGTTTGTATTCACCTTTCACACAAATAACTATTTTGTCAAAGTGGAGAATATAAAGTTTCGAAATTTGTAAAAGCCTAAATATTTAAGAAAAATATTATAAGATGATGAAAAAAAGAAAGTGAAATGGGAGTAGTGAAACATTAAGTATAAAAAAAATGAAAAGAACGCAAAAGACATATAAGAGAAAGATAAAATGTTAGTTAGGATTAAGGTTCAAAAAAATACATATACGTGGAGTGGGATATAAGATGTTAGAATTGCAGTAATGGTGGTAAGGAGGGACGACGAGAGCAAGGCGACATGGCCTTATCTAGTAGTGACGGAGATGAGAATCTCACGATCATTGTCTCAATGGTGGTGATTGAATTAAAAAATGAGTGTGCGCAGTGTTTAGGATAAGAGATCATCGAAGAAAAATGAGAAAATAAAATGCATAATTCAATTAGTGAGTAATTAACCGGTAGAAGTTCAGTTTTTTAAAAATAAACGTTAAAATAATACTGTTTAATTTATATTAATTTTTTTACTTTAATATTTATTTTTTATTAAAATAGTTTTTTTTTTTACTTTCATATAATACAGATAAAGATAATTATAGTTAAGTTTGTTAGATTGATTTTGTTCATCTATAACAATATATAAAGAGGATACGCTCCTTTGTGTCCATATTTTACTATTCCAATTTTACCCTTAATTATTATTTTATAAATAGTTTACTTTAAACCGTTAGTTTAAAAACCTCTTTTGTCTTCAATAATTGTTTTAAAAACCCATCTTAGGTACATATTTTATTTTTCTAATTTTACAATTAATAACTATTTTAAAAAATCATTATATATTCTTTATTAAACTGAATCGACCCGAATCAAATTGAACTGAACCAAATCAGACCAGACTTCATTGAACCAAACTGAACCAGATCGAACCGCACTGAACTAAATTGAACGGCATTAAACTGAACCGCACTGAACCAAAACAAATCGGACCATACCAAACTGAACCAAACTGAACCGAATCGAGCCGAAACAAACCGGACCAGACCAAATCGAAATGAACCGGACTAGACTGAATCAAATTGCACAAAACCAGACTGCATTAAACCGAACCGGATAGACCAGACTGAAACAAACCGAACTGAACCAAACCAAACCAAACTGAACTGAACTGAACCAAAATGAACTTAAATATTCTTTAGTTGTGCTGAATTTTAAAACACCTCCAAAAAAAGAGGAGAAAATTTAATGAAAAATTTTACACTTTCATAATTATTTAATATAGAGCAAAAGGAGAGTCGCTTTGTAATGTCCGCAAAAAATATCATACCCAAAAGTTTTTTCAGAACCAACACCACAATCGTAAGGTCCCTTTTAAACAATTGAAACATAATGTTTTTCTCCAAATTGAATATAGTAAGTGTATAAACAATAACATAAACAAGCTGTATATTTTCAATATAAAAAAATCCAAAGGATAAGCTTGAATTGGTTTGTATTCACCTTTCACACAAATAACTATTTTGTCAAAGTGGAGATTATAGAGTTCCGAAATTTGTAAAAGCCTAAGTATTTAAGAAAAATATTATAAGACGGTGAAAAAAAAATGTGAAATGGGAATAGTGAAGCATTGAGTATAAAAAAATGAGAAAAATGCAAAAGACATATAAGAGAAAGATAAAATGTTAGTTAGGATTAAAGTTCAAAAAAAGACAAATCAGTGGGGTGGGATGTGAGATGTTAGAATTGTAGTGAAGGTGGTAAGGTGGAACGATGGGAGCAAGACGACATGGCCTTATATAGTAGTGACGGAGATGACAAGTTCATGATCATTGTCTCAATGGTGGTGATTGAATTAAAAAAGGAGTGTGCGCGGTGTTTAGGAAAATAAAATACATAATTCAATTAGTGAACAGTTAACCGGTAGAGGTTCAGTTTTTTTAAAATAAACATTAAAATAATACTGTCTAATTTTTATTAAATTTTTTTACTTTAATATTTAATTTTTATTAAAAATAGTTTTTTTTTACTTTCATATAATACAAATAATTATAGTTAAGTTTAGCTAGATTAATTTTGTTCATCTATAACAATATATAAAGAGAATACCCTCTTTTGTGTCCATATTTCCTTATTCCAATTTTACCCTTAATTATTATTTTAAAAACTAATTATTTTATAAATAGTTTACTTTTAACCGTTAGTCTAAAACTCTATTTTGTCTTCAATAGTTGTTTTAAAAACCTCTCTTATGTACATATTTTATTTTATTTTTAATTTTACGTTTAACAACTATTTTAAAAATTCATTATATATTCTTTATTAAACTGATCGAACCGAATCGAATCGAATTGAACTAAACCAAACCGGACCATACCTAACTGAACTGGATTGGACCGAACTGAATTGAACTAAATTGAACTGCACTAAACGAATTGCACTGAACCAAAACAAACCGGACCAGACCGAACCAAACCAAACTGAACCGAACCGAAACGAACCAGACCAGATCGAACTGAACCAAACCAAAATGAACCGAACCGAATTGAACCAAACCGAATCGCACTGAACTGAAACGAACTATACCAGACCGAATTGAACTGAGCCGAAGCGAACCTCACTAAACTAAATCGAAATAAATCGGAACGGATTGAATCTATTTGCACTGAACCAAATCGTACTAAATCGAACCATACCGGACCGAACCGAACCAAACAAAACCAAAATGAACCGAACCGAACAAACTGAACTTAAATACTCTTTGGTTGTGCTGAATTTTAAAACACCTCCAAAAAAGAGGAGAAAATTTAAAGGAAAAAACACCACAATTATTTACACTTTCATAAGGTCCCTCTTAAACAATTGAAACATAATGTTTTCCCCTAAATTAAATATAGCAAGTGTATAAACAATAACTTAAACAAATTTTATATTTTCAATAAAAAAAAATTCATAGGACAAGCTTGAATTGGTTTGTATTCACCTTTCACACAAATAACTATTTTTTCAAAATGGAGAATATAGAGTTCTGAAATTTGTAAAAGCCTACATATTTAAGAAAAATAGTATAAGACGATGAAAAAAAAAGTGAAATAGGAGTAGTGAAACATTGAGTATAAAAAAATGAGAAGAATGTAAAAAAGACATATAAAAGAAGGATAAAATGTTAGTTAGGATTAAGGTTCAAAAAAAGATATACCAGTGGAGTGGGATGTGAGATGTTAGATGTTAGAATTGCAGTGAAGGTAGTAAGGTGGGACGACGAGAGTAAGACGACATGACCTTATATAGTAGTGTCGGGATGAGAAACTCACTTTCACTTACTAATTTTTTTCTACATCATGTATGTAGTAAATATATATTTCAGTTTTTGAATGAATGTATATTTATAGACACCTACTAAAATAGTTTGTATATTTATAGACAACTACTATTGACTTCATCACATATAACTCATTAACCTCAAATCTTGATCAAATGTATTAAATATTAGTTGACACACAATCTTACAAATTAGTAATTTACTGCTTTCTTTTTAAACCAACTATATCCATAATAAATTATCATTGATTATTCTTAATAATATATATATATAGATACATAGAAAAACGAACACACGTACACGACAACCACCGTGTTTTCACTAGTCAATAATAATGTCAATTAATAGGATCAATTACACTTATAGAATGTGGCTATTAATTTATATTAATATTATCTTTCACGAATTGAAGATTTTTTACTTGTATGGTTTTTTTTTTTCAGGTATTTGTTCTTTATCGTAACTAATTCTTCAGTTTCTTGTTTGTCTAAAAGTGAAAAACTATTTTCATTAAGTGGAAAAGTTTATTTAAGGAGTTTATCTTTTTATAAGTGATATTTTTTCAGTATAGCAAATTCTGGAATCTAACTTCTAACATGTTTAAGACCTATGATTTTTTATCAATCATATCATACTGGATTGACATTTTCTTAACAGATATGTAAGACACTACACTTATTTAAGATAATAGTTCAAACACTAATAAAATGAAAAAAAGAAATTAATAAATGGGAGGGCTATTGTCATTTTAGAAATTGAAAAATGAGGTTATGGGCCTACAATAGATCCAACAGAGTGATTGGGCTAGGTCCATTGGAAGAGTGAGCAAGTGAGTGAGTAATGCATTCTTTATGGTCCAACACAACAGTGAACATTCAACAAACAACAAAAACATCATGGAAGCTCCGCCCTAACTGAACTCAAAAGGTAGCATTAGTTTTGGAACTCGCACTTTCCACCATTTAATTTCATTGTTCTTGTCGCCATTCTTTGGTTTTATCGTTAACCTGGAATTGCTATTGCATTCACACTCAATAACTCACTCAGTGCCTCACTCTTCAATTCCAAGCTTTGGTGTGACTCTTCATTTCACACTTGAAAGCAAATGGCAGCCTCTGCTTTCTCCAACGCATTACTTTCTCCCGTAACTCTTCCTTCCAAACCCAAATCCATTTCCTTTCAACACAGATTCCCACTTCTCAAATTCCCCAGCACCAGATCCCACCCCTCGTTGAGCAAAACGACCACGTTTTGTTCCTCGGATGCCGCCAATGCTCCTCAAAATGACACCCCAATTGAATTAAGTACGAGTTTTAACTTTGTTTTTCGCTTTTGATTCTCTACACGTTTCAATTTTCTTCCTTTTTTGAGAAGCAGTAGTGTGCACTTTGCAGGGTATCCGGCATTTCCAACAGTCATGGATATCAACCAGATTCGTGACATTTTACCCCACAGGTACTCTCAGCGTTTCTTCTTCTTCTTCTCTTGTTTGTTTTCTGAACATTGATGAGATTCACATTCACCCTTTTTCTTCATTCAGGTTTCCTTTCCTTCTGGTGGATAGAGTGATTGAGTACAACCCTGGCGTTTCTGCTGTCGCTATAAAGAATGTGACAATAAATGACAATTTCTTTCCTGGACATTTTCCAGAAAGGCCCATCATGCCAGGTGTTCTCATGGTTGAGGTACTAAGCTATATTGGTCTTGCCATGTCTGTAATCATGTGATTTTAATTCTTGTGTATCTGCAATGAGATTAGCTATTTATATGATAAATATAATAGAACAGAATCAATTTTCTACACTTTCTAGACTTGGATTAGTGGTATAAAGTTTGTGATATCTCATCTATCTGTATTGATTTACGTGGTTATATCGTTATAGTAGCTTGTTTAAAACTATAAGGATGAAAAACCTCTTGTAAACTTTGCATTTGCAAAATGGTATATCCATTTATTTAAACTTAACAGTGTTGTGGTTGCAAACTTGCTACTATCCTAGAGCTTTTGTGCTTTTCAAACTTGCAATTTTTCTGGAGAGAAACTTCTTTAATATAAAGTTTAAAAGATACTAAACATGATTGAATCACGCATCAAATTAGGTTAACTCGGTTCTTATGTACCTCTCTCGAATTGATACACGGCAGTGTGATTGCTTGCATTCACAATTTGCCATAATAAAATGTGCACCTCTGTTGAAAGTGGTCTGACTGTATTAACTAGTTAGAAAACCTATGAATTTGACTAAACACAACCGATAAAAATTTAAAGATGTTCGTTTAGATGCTTTAAAACATTGAAAACATTCTTTAGTGCTGTATGGAGCAGTAAATTTGACTGTTTTCTTTTTAAAAAGGAAGCAATGTTATTATTGCAATTTCTCTCTTTCCATGCATGTCTCCTTAATAGTGAACTCATGGATATAGTACTGGATATGGTAAATGTAAACATTTTCCTATACTTATCTTTTTCTTTATTATATATGTTGTCATAAATTCAAAAGACACCAAAAGAATGAACTAGTCAATTGTTGGTGCTTTTGCATAGGGTAATAAAAAAAGTTTTGAATTAGAGGACAAATACTTTTAGTAGGATATATAGGAATTTTGAGATCTTCGGAATTATAGATTAAGTTTCTCCCACTTGTGGTAGTTCTTCAATTCACCCTACAAGGGCTATCTGCAAATCAGTTAAACTTGTAGATCTTGGACCATGAGTTTTGATTCGATTTTGCAAATGAAAAAATCTTGGCTTAGTTTTACGTCATTGGTTTGCTTCCCAAGTCCTGAATTTGTGCCGGGGTTAGCAAATGTTACTTGTATATAAATGATGTTGGGGCCATGTATAGGACATGTTCCTTGCTTGTTTTCACGGCTTTTAAATCTTTGGTTGTATCTGTTTTTAAAGAAGTTGTTTTGGTAATGCTACAACGGTAGGCTTGTAGCTTTTTCAGTCTTTCATTTGTTAATGCATATTTCTCTGTGCTAGATTATGAGACATATCAAATGCTCTTATCTGTCATATCAAGATCATGTTTGCATTAGACCTTTGTCTTTGCATCTACTTGCTCAATTAAACATAGAAACTACTTCCATGGCATGTTTGGTGTAAATAATGTCTACTTCCTTGATTTTGAAAACCGTACTTATATAGGCGGTGCTCTTTCTTTCTTCCTTTCTTTCCGTGTCACGTTTCATGTCTCACTTATGACATCTTTTGTCCATGCTCAGAAAGTAAAATTTAACTGTAGTATGCATGCGTTTTTCTGGGTTGAGTGCATTATGCTCCAACCAAACATTGTCCCTTGTTGTCTACCGTATTGTCAAAATTTGTTTCCCTTTTACCATTTTAAATGTGATGAGAACATCAACAAAAGACCAATATATGCAATCTTTGAAACTGTTTTTATATCTTTATCTTGATTACACCGACATACAACATATTACTATCACTTGTTAGATTGTTAAACTCATTTTTATTCAGTGAACTATAATTCTTATGCTCCAACTTCTGTAGCACTTCTTTTGTTGAGATGAACAACAAGCCTCTATAAGTTTCTAAGTTAGCTGTAAGCTTTAGAACTGCACGCAAAAAGACTCTGTAATAGCTCCATTTCACTACGAACTATCTCAACTCCAACGTAAGAATATAAAGAAAAGAAGGAAAAATTTATATAATTTCTGTTAATATGCTTTAAAAGTGGGCATGAACATGAGGTCTTTTGCTGCAGGCAATGGCACAAGTTGGCGGTTTGGTCATGTTGCAACCTGAAGTGGGAGGTTCTCGTGAAAACTTCTTCTTTGCTGGAATTGACAAAGTGCGATTTCGTAAGCCAGTGATTGCAGGGGACACCTTAGTTATGAGAATGACGCTTACTAAGCTGCAAAAGCGATTTGGAATAGCAAAGATGGATGGGAAGGCATATGTTGGAGGTGAAGTTGTGTGTGAGGGTGAATTTTTGATGGCGATGGGGAGTGAATAAGTAGACGCATTCCTTCCGATTGGAATGGAGTTTATATTCTTCTATTGTTAAATTTAAAATGATTCTGCTTTTGAATGCAGAACATTGTGAACGTTTAGATTGATGTATGCATTTTGAATGAAATCTATCTGGACATTCTGTTCTAGTTCTCTCTAGATGACTTTGCTTTGATTGTTTTGTTATTTAGTGCAAGATTATCTTTTAGATGGATGAATCTATTGGCATTTGACCTTGTGTTTTCTCATCCAAATTTGTTTTCATTCAGAGTATTTGTTTATGGCAATCCAATATTTTATACATTTTTTACCCAATTGTGCATAAAAAAGATACTTGAAACTCCAATATTTTCAAATCTCCCATATGACTTCAACTACACCTGGCCTGAGAATGAAAAGTAAACGCAAGTATTTATACGGTGGCTACATTAGAGTACTGATATAAAGTGAATGCACCCATATTAGCATAGAATTTGAATTTGTCATGGGGTAACACAAACAGGACAAAGGTTCATTTGCAACTCCAGCCTCTCAACTCAATTATCTACATGAATTGTGTAGTTTACAAGCCAAGTGCACCTAGGGGGGTCTTTCCTTGTCCAGCCTCAAAGTAGAAAATGAGCATGGCCAACATTGCAATCCTGGCATGCTTAATCTCAGCTAATTTCAATCTTTCCAGCTTCTCTGTATCCGGGATGTAAACTCCATCCTTGAGAGTGCCAGCGAAGCCCAAAGGGTCAAAGAATTTGCCTCCTGGGTACCCTTGTTCACCAGTAGCATTAGCAAAGTTCTCAGCAGTTTTTGACCATGGAGTCGCCCATTCCACTGACTGTGAGTCTGGGTTGAAGAAATCCACCCATCTCTTGCTCTCAACCCATCCCATAAGAAGCAACTGGGTTCCCAAAAGAGAACCAAAGGAAAAAGGAGCAATTGCATTGGGGTCTGCTCCAGCCAAAAACCATGGCACTCCACTCCAGGCCTGCCCCACGAAGATACCTACAACTGCAGCCATTGCCCACCTCCCATGAATCAGCTCAGCTTCTCTGTACCATTTCAGGAATGATGGGTCCTTCCCCAGGCCTAGTGGGTCAAAACCATAGTCACCTGGTAGCCTGCACTTGCAACATTATCAATCAATTTCTAAAGAGAAATTTGTTTTCAGAACTCAAAGTATGCAACTACACCGAGTTCATGCCCCACCACATTCAACATCATTGCAGATGCCTCACCCTTAAGCGAGGACATCATACAACACCACCATTAGCAAATACTATTGTCCAAAAACAAAATACGACAGCGAAAAACACCTCTTTTAACCGTTTATGTTTTCTTGGTTTCTACCTAGAAACATTTTTTCAGAAAGTGAGAAAAAATCTGAATAGTCGTGGAAATATTTCAGAAAACACATTTTGAAACAAAAAAGATGAAGGAATTTGGGTGGACTCACGATCCATCAAGCCATTCTGGGTCGACGAGATTGCCACCACCTCTAACACCAGGGAGCCATGACTTCTTTGGTGCTGCCGCAGCAACCACAATGAGTCTCCTAGGACTAACTGCAACACCGAGTTTGCCTCCAATAGCAGTGGCCAGAAGGGTTTGGCTCCTGCTTCCTCCACTCAAGAAGGAAGATCCCAACCCATTTAACACAGCACCAGATGTTGCAGCTGCCATCACTCTATTAAGTTCTCTGGAGACAGTGAGAATAATAGAGGCTGCTTCTGAGGTTTACTTGTAAAATGAAGCACTTAGAGAGATTTTATGTGTGTGTGGATGTGAAGTGTGAGAGAATCTATGGAGTTGTCATAGAAGGCCAAGTAGGATGGTGAAATCTGTTGAAGAAATCTTAAGGAACAACGGATAGATTTCGGACCAATAGGAACTAGATGTCCATCCTCATCCCAAGTTGCTTCCAGCCACGTGGACAACTCAACCACCTATGCCCTCCACTTAGGTTGTTCTTCCTATCTTTTCCTGTTTGTCTATGTTTAGGAAGATAATAATTTGCAATAGAATCACGTCCCAACAAAACCATTTTAATGAAGCAAGATGTGGACGAGTATAACCCTACTTCTTTACCTCACAAAAATCTATGACATATTTTGTTAAGAATTTAAATGTGAGTCTAAGTCCCATATTGACTAAAATTAAGAAAATAAAACATCATATAAAGATCAAGATCTATAAACTCATTATCTTAAAATTTTGAATTGTCATAACATATTCATATTCGTTATTTCAACTACTACTCATCTAAATTCATAGACGATATCTAATATAATCTCAATTAAAAATATTTAAATTTGTGAGAGATTTGAAATTTAATTAAACTTAAATAACATTTTAATTTAGATATGTTCTCTGCTCATGATAAATAAGAAATATAGCCCGCAAATTAGATAAGTTAATAGAATAAATACGTTTATATATATATATATATATATATATATATATATATATATATATATATTTTAAATAAAGGAAAAAACTAGCATATAATATTCATGTATCGTAAATGTTGTTCACGACTTTCACCTTAATAAAAACACCTTACTAAAAATATTCTATATTACTTTTAGTTTAGTGGCTATCCATTATAAGTATATATGTTTTATATTATTAACTAATAAAAAAAGGTCATACTAGTTGGTAAGATTTTAAGATAATTATATAAAAACCGAAAAAAAAAACGTGTCCTTCATGATGATTTTTAATTAAACAGTGGCATAAATCTGATTTGTACTTCTTATATTATTTAATATATTAAATTAGAATTATTATATCTAACAGTAATATAAATGAGTTTATTAGAAATCATAGTCTTTGTACGTTCTCATCTAATTCAAAATGCGATCCGTCCTGTCTTAATCTAAACGCGGCGTTTTATAACTAATGCTACTTCTTTTATTAACTTTTTAATCATTTTAGTTTTCAACTCATTTTCTTTTTAATTTATATATAAGATCAATCCATCTGAATACGCAAATTATTCTATTTTTAACATTATAAAAAATAAAATAATTTAAATATTTAACTATTACATACTTTTATCTCGTAGCAGTAGTTATTCTACTTCACATATGTGTTTTTGGATTTTTGGAAGGTAATACACTGCATAATCATCAAATGAATGGCTCTTCCTCTGTTTCTGTCTGTAATCTGTTGTTGTCCACATGTCCTTCCTTTGCTCCACCCTCCTCCTCACTCTCTTCAACCAACCCGCCATGCAAATCATGCTTTGATACAAATTTCAAAAACAATTAATCAAATTTGAGAAGAAAAAGAAAAAAAAAAAGTGAACTTCATGAAATGGCTCATCTCCTCCCCAGAAGCTTCCATTGTCTCTGGTTACCATGCTGCAATCTTCCACCAAAATCTTCTGAAAGGCTTCGAATTTATGCTCCAATTCCACTTCCCAAACCTTGGATGAGCTTCACGCACCATACCCACATGCTTCCCAATGCCACTTCTTCCCCAAACTCTGATCCTGACGATTTTGATATTCTCTCTTCCACTGGTATGCCGCCCTTGCCCTCAAAGACTAATTTTTTTTCATTTGTATCTTTAGGGTTCGTTTTAATTTTCCATTTTCGTTTGTGGGCTTTATTTTATTTTCTGAAATTATCAATGCGGATTAGTGCTTCTGGTTATTTTGGCAGAACATTCCAATGGTACTTTTCTGTTCCAGTTCGCCACTGCTAGCGAGATCAGACAAAAATTAGATGAATTGAACAAAAAGAAAAAAGCAGATGAATTGAACAAAAAGAAAAAATCAATTGCATTGAACAAAAAGAAAAAACTAGATACATTGAACAAAAAAAAGCTTGCTTCCGAGGTTGTTGTGGAAGAAAGCAAAGCTGGTGTTCGAGCTTTGGTGAGTGAGAGTGTTGAGGAATTGAACACTGGTGTTTATCATCCATCAGGGGATGAAATTGAGTCTTCTTCAACTGTAGTAGTTAGTGTTGCTGATCAACAATCTCTGCTTCCCGTGAAGGAAAAGGAGAGTGTCGTTCTTAATAGTGATTCTGGGAATCCGGTGATCAATGACAGGCATGTCAAGTTGGAGGATGGTGATGGTAGTAATCAAGGAGTTTTAAGTGAAGATATTGGTACTGAGTGTAATGGTTTCCTGAGTGCGTCTGAAGAGGATTCGAAACTTGATACTCATCAAGAAGCTGTAGTTTCATCTGTTGCTCCAGAGTCTGATGCGGTCTCTGATCTGAAGAGTGGCGTTTCTGTAGAAGTTGAAGAGGACGAAGGTGATGTTGTAGATTATTTAGTGTCTTCCAAGTCAACGTTATCCATTGATGTTTTTAATAGTGATTGTTCTGTTTGTCAGGTAGAAGGCTAACATTGAAGTTGCTCATCTCTCTACAGCTGGCAAGGGTTATGGTGTAGATGGAGTGACAAATAACTTGGCTACAGCGGTGGATGCTGAGTTAAGTGAACTGGTGCAAGAATCCACTTCTTTAGAGTCTGAACAAGTTGGTTACAGTGCAACAGACAACTCGACTGTCATTGTTGCTGCTGAAATCAGTGAATTGGTGCCAGAATCCATCTCTTTAGAATCTGACTCTGAACAAGTTGGTTATACTGCAACAAACAACCCAACTGCTTCTGTTGCTGCTGAGGCAAGTGAACTTTTGCCAGAATCCAGTTCCTTAGAGTCTGAGCAAGTTGATTATAGTGCATCAAGCAACCTGATTGGTGATGAAGATACTGATGCAAGTGAAGTGGTGCCAGAATCCACTTATTTAGAGTCTGAACAAGTTGATCATAGTGCTATAAACAACCCGACTGCTGCTGTTGGTACTGGCTTAAGTGAATTAGTCCAAGAATCCACTTCTTTAGAGTCTGAACAAGCTGGTTATAGTGAAACAAAAAACCTGAATGCCGTTGTTGATGCTGACAAAAGTGAATTGTTGCCACAAGACTCTTTTTTAGGGTCCGAACAAGCTGGTTATACTGAAACAAACAACCTGACTGGTGGTGTTGATGCCGACTTAAGTGAATTGATGCCAGTATCCACTTCTTTAGAGTCTGAACCACTTGCTAATGGTGAAGAAACAACACAACTCATTGTAGATGACTTAATTGATGCAAGTAAAACCGGAAAGTCAGAATTGGTTAGTCTTATTCCCTTTCCTTACAAAGGCTAGAACTTACTTTTTTTGTGCATGTTAGTTTGTTTGAGTGCATTTATCCAATTATATTGACCCTAACAGATCAAAGCATTCCCTTTAGGAACTGCTTTTTAATGGATTCATATGCTACAGTTTCTAATATGATTTCTGTGTTCATTTTGTGTTTAGTCACGTGATGAGGTTCCGTCCTCAGATTTGGAAAACATCACAGATATTGACAATACCGAAAGAAGTGATTATGAAAGCACACCACAGCTTACTATACCACAGATACATTCAATTGAGGTGGCTAGTCATCGGTATGCCAACAATATTCTTTCTATTTTGTATTCTAAATTATGTTACCTCTTCTTCTCACGGCCTACAATACTGATATATGATTTTCACCCAACGAAACTTCCTCCGTTTTCCTTCAACATGAATGTTTCTGAACATGATCTACTTACTGAATTTGGTGATAAAAGCAAATGATAATTAGAAGTTGTATACGGTGCAAGTAATACATTGCTGTTAGTGACGAGTGAAGTACAATAGCTCCCAATGGTTATCTTATTCTTCTAAAAGCCAAATCATTAAAGATGCAAAATGTAGGTTTGATGCATGGCAACTTCTTGGAATTTGGAAATGACACCTGTTTCATGTACACAGGACGGATTCTTCAAAAACGGAGCTATGCCTAGTTTCTGGTGGCGCTTGCTTGCCTCATCCCTCAAAGGTACATTCCATACTTCAATATCAAGACTCGTTCTTCCAAGTCTATAGGGATGAGAATGGAGCATGTTAAGCTTACAAATGACCGTGTTGAGATTTCAGTATCCTAGTTGAATCAAATTCTAAATAAATAAATGATTCAAGCTGTGTTTTCTATATTTTTCTAGGGAATAGAATCAGGTTCGCTCCTCCGTTAATAAATTAATCACCATTCTGAATTCGTGATTGTTTCCCCTTTCCATACATGATAAAATTCTTCATTTAACAAAATAATTTTTGTGATAGTTCTTGTTATGTTTTGGTATCATTGATTTGTTTGATGTTTCTAAGCGAAAAGTTTCTCCCAAATTTACGATAAGTCTGACAATAAATAAATCTGGGAGTGCTCGTGTCAAATGTGTGTATGCATTACATAGAAGAAAATAAGGTAATGGCAAACTTCTTTTTGGTCAGTAGGATATGCCATCTTGTTGTTAGAAGTTGGTGCTCCCAAATGCTTTATTTAGTTTACAAATCTAGAAGCAACTACGGGCAAATACTTCTAGCCTAGGAATCTGACTTGTTTATTATATGTTTATAATCATGAAACCTGTGCATGAATCCTGAATGACAGATGATAAGCCAACTAATAACAAGTTTCAGGCATTGACAGGTCGGGAGGATGCTTATTTCATTTCTCAACAAAACTGGCTAGCTGTTGCTGATGGAGTTGGTCTGGGGTCTCTTGAAGGTATCCTTTCAACAATATTTGGATATCCATTAAAATGCCTATGCTTTTGTCCCTTCTTTGTGTCTACTTAAGGAAGTGCAATCTGGTACAGAATTTCTGTATAGAATGTTAGTTTGCTACTTCCTATAATGGTTCCATTTAATAACATAGTGCCACTTCTTGAAATTACGCTTGTTCTTCCTTTTGATAATTCTGAACCTGCATTTACTATCTTCATCTGCTGTTGGATTGGATGAATAGTGTCTAACATCACGCTTCTCATATCTTGCCAGTTACCATTATTAGATCTCTGATCTGTAGTCTTTCTTAATTTTGTTCTATGCTTATAACTTATACTCCTTAGATAACTATGCAGGAAATGCTGGACTCTATATCAGGGAACTCATTGAAAATTGTGAAAATATGGTGTCAAATTGTGAAAACATTTCAACGATAAAACCTGCAGAAGTTATCACCAGAGGTGCTGCTGAAACGCAAACTCCAGGATCATCTGCTGTTTTGGTTGCTCATTTTGATGGACAGGTATACGACTAAATGTTTTAGTTAAGTGGTTTGAATTGGTTTGAATTAGATCATAGTAAGTGGGTTGCTCAAATGAATGATGGAAGTACAAGATCAAGTAAAGTTATTCATTCAAACATACTACAATTTTCACTGCCTAAATAAATGTAAAACTGCAGTATATTTTTCCAATATGTAAATCATCTTTAGCAATTTATTTCCAGGTGCTTCATGCAGCCAATGTTGGGAACACCGGATTTATCATTATAAGAGATGGTTTCATCTTCAAAAAATCAACTCCAATGTTTCATGAATTCAACTTTCCATTACACGTAGTTACAGGACATGATCCCTCACCACTCATTGAGGTACACAATCTAACTTTAGATGTTAATATTGGAAACATTTTTCATGTATTCGCTGTTTGAACAGTGATGCTCTAAAGTTTAGAAATGACATAAGAGGACTTTAGATTACCAAGTTATGAACATTCATTAAACCATCGTTTCAGCATTACACAATCGATCTACACGATGGTGATGTGATAGTTACTGCCACGAATGGCCTCTTCGACAATCTTTATGAGCAAGAAATTGCATCTATTATATCAAAATCACTACAAGCTAGCTTGACACTTCAGGTGATTCACTTTATGTCCTTCTTCTAATTTTTGATCTGTGTATCTTTCACTTTTAAAGGATTTTCTTCTCAGCACTACATAAAATGTAGATATATCCATCATTATCATTTAAATTCATCATCTCAACTCTATAGGTGAGAAACACAAAATTAGAGAAAACAACCACAACTTATTGCTAACCAATTAGCTCTTTTGACAACATTTGGGAATATGCTATTGTAAATTACCCTGTTGAAACGTATCTCCTCATAATTTAGGTCAATATTATGATTTCCATGTGCTAATGAAAGTGGTTCTTCTGGAGTCTAAACTCCAAAACACTTGACAGCTTATGATTACGTGTGCGGTAATTTTGCAGGAAATAGCAGAATTATTGGTCGTGAGGGCACAAGATGTTGGAAGATCAACATCCATAAGAAGTCCTTTTTCTGATGAAGCGCAGGCTCTGGGTTATGTAGGATACGTTGGTGGCAAGCTTGACGATGTAACCGTTATAGTTTCATTAGTTCAACCTAGATAGCTTTTGTCATATTATATGTTCCATTTGTATATACAAACCAATAGATACGTGAATTTATCATGACACTGAAGGATGGTAACTCTTTCTCATGATTTCTCCTCTTATTTGGGATCAGTTGGATCCTCCAGTGTAGGACAAAAACATTTTATTCTGTAAGATACTTTTCAGTCATCTTTATTCTTATGGACAGTGATAAAATGAACATAAAGTATGAAATATGCAATGCGCTTTTTCTTGTGCCATAATTCTGCAAAATTATACTCAATTTTTACACATCACAAACTACGTGTCTGACTACACATTTCGTTTAAGACTAAAATAAAAAATCATCAAAAGTAAAAAAAAAAAAAAAAAAAATAAATAATAAATAAAATTTAATAGTCGGAAACACTGAATTGTGCTAGTAAATAAATAAATGACCAAGTTAGTCGATAACGGAGCACAGATCTGTAGCTAGTGAGGGCTTGAATTTCAATTAAAAAGTTAAATTTGATTAATTCAATTAAAATTAAAAAAAAAAAAAGTGATCGTAGCTTATAAATTGATTTAAATTTAAAGTGGGTTTTATTTGAATTAGACCTAAGAATAATATAAAAAGCGTGAAATACATTGAAGTAATAATAAATTCTGACATTAAACACTGATGAACGTGGTGGCATGTGGAGAATAAAGGGTCACTTCCAAGTTCCAGCTCACACTCACGGACTGAGAGAGAAGTGAAGCAGTGAGAGTTGAAACCTGATAACACCTTGCTCATGGCACCCAAATGGTTTCTCATTGCGTGCGTTGTGGCCTTCATCTGCTCTGCTGACGTGGCTCCCACCATCTCGTCGTCACACCACGGTCACGCCCATGCCCCGGCACCCTCCGCCGACTGTTCCGCCCTCGTCCTTACCTTAGCGGATTGTCTTCCCTTCGTTTCCGACGACGGCGGCCAAACCAAACCTCAGGGGAAATGCTGCTCTTCCTTGAAAACTGTTCTCGCCACCGCTCCCAACTGCCTCTGCGACTCTTTCAAGAATAGCGCTCAGCTCGGCATCGCCATTAACGTCACCAAGGCTCTCACTCTCCCAGCTGCCTGCAAACTCTCCACCCCTTCTCTCTCCAACTGTGGATGTTAGTTTTTTCTCTACCCATTTTCTTTTCTTCTCGCGTTTATTCCTTTTTTCTTACAAAGTTTTCTTTTTTACGCTCTGTTGAAGATAAATTTCGTTCCTTTCTAGATTTATGTTAGTAATGAGATTTTTTTTTTTTTCAGTGTCTCCTTCGCCTGCTCCTGCACCTGGTATGTATACACGTTTATGCCATATTTTAAGTTCGATTCTGCATTTGTTTGATCCCAAAATTTTATAAGGGCCAATTTTTATCTGCTTTCTTTCGACTGTCATTTAATCATCTGGGTATTCTTTTTGTGGACAGTTTTTAAATTAACTGAGCATCTTCAATCATTAACTAGCCGTGATTAATCGTTGTCAAGAATTTAATTTTCTCCACTTATTTGTTTGATTTGGTTGGGAGATTACTGGACTTATTATTCATGTTCCTTATCAACAGTGAAATGTAGTATGAAGGTGGAAGGAAAATAAAAAGCCGTGATCTGTTCTATATCTTCAGCGTGTTCATTATGCATGTTTGTTTACTTGTTTTTATCCCATATCCGTGCATTCATAATTTATAGTGCGTTGTGTGAAAGATTTCAAAGGTTTTCTGATCTTTGTTGTTAGGTTCTAAATTTCTCACATGATTTGTGTTTCTGATAATTTTCTTGCAGGTTCGTCTTCTTCAACATCTGCTGCTGCAAATGGTGGAGCTCCATCATCAACTCCTGGGAACGCAGCATCAGCACGCATCCCAATTTCTGTTGGATCCTTTATTGTTTGCCTCTTTGTGGTTGTATCTCTCATTCCATTTTGAGGTGAGGGACATCAAATGAGAGACTATTTTCCTGTCTTCTGACTTTTCCATCTTCTGTGAGACTTAATGAAGTAGATAACATTGAGGGAGTTGAACCCTACTCTATGCTTGTATATTTATGTTCTATGATGTATACGAGTGAGTCTACCATTATTATTATTATATGATGTGATATTAATGTGGGTGTGATTGGAATTTTGTGGTTGAATTCCCCCACTAGCTTCCAAATGATACTAGAGGCTTCTTTCTCACCGCCACAGGTCCTCAACCAACTCCCTGTGCAAAATTATTGCCGGACATGGATCTTGCAGAGGTTGTGTTTCGAAGATTTAACTCCAGCAGTTAAGTGTTTCAAAATGGATCTACTTTGGCAAATTTTTCTGGTGGAAGTTCATGTTTTTTTTCGGTGAAACTGTTTTTTTTTTTTTTCATCTCCGACAAACTATAATGTTTATGGCGCAAAATTATGACAACTAAAACAAACAAATTCTTCATAAGTGACCGACCATACGTTGTGGTCCTTTATCTAAGCCGAAAGGCATCTGTGTCCAGATTTAGACACGTACGTGAGGAAAGAGGATGTATGGCAGATAATGTTTGTATCTATATCCAGGATTGGAAGATTTGGAGATCAACTCTATAGGGCTAGAGTTAGGTGTTACGTGTTCTTTTATCTCATCTCGTGAAAGGTAACAAAAATGACAAGCTTTAAATTAAGATCCAACATCAATGAAGAACAAGAGGAAACAAAAGAACTTCTCCGATGAGACCCTGAGATTAAAACCTGTGTATTATGTAAAAGAACTTCTCCGGTCACCACATTCACAACCTACCTGTGCCCATAGTAAAAGAAGAAATAAAAATTGAATCTTGAAAACGAAACCCATAAACGACGGCCACCGTTTAAGGTCAAGGTCAGAAAGAAGAGAATTTGAAGGCGGTGGTATGGACCAGGGGCCGATCAATAAATTTTCATTAATTTTAAGTATTTAATATTGTCGAATGTGATAATTTTAAAAATGAATTAATCGATTGTTAATTAAGTAAATGTAGAAAGTGTTTAAAATTTATGCTTTTTATGAACAATTCGCATTGACGTACGAAAAAACAATATTACAAGATAAAGAAAATTTATTTAAGAAACTCTAATAAAGAATTTTAAAATTTCAGAAGCATAATCGATTGGGATGTTCATAAACACGTTAATAAATGGACTTAGTAGTAGGTAACATATTGGGCCATAGAGAAAATGCTTTAACTCGATTAAGTTTGTAGGGACTCCTACAATTGCCTTATTTATTTTATTTTTGGGTTAAATACGTTTTTTCCCTTAAGTTTTACTAAAATTTAGAATTAGTTGTTTTTAGAATTTTCAACCAATTTAATTTTTTTTTTTAAAATAAATGAATTTAATCATTTTAATCAAATTTTATTAAGTTTATATGATGTTTCAAGTGCATGATAGTATTTGAATTGTTTACCCCATTGACACATTTTTGTTTTAATGTTAACTCAAATATTATTATAAAATGTGTTTAAAATATCAAATAAACTTAACAAATTTTGGTAAAAAAGATTAAATCCACACATTTTTAAAGATGCTAAATTGGTATAAAATTTTAAAAATTGACTATTTCCAAAATTCACTGAAACTTAAGGACCAAAAACATATTTAATCCTTTATTTTTTTTTTTGGAAAATTATGCATATACTAAATGACATTTTTGTTATTTTTTAAATAAATATTTTTGTATTTATTTATTTAATATTGTAATAAAATGACATTCGCATGTTACATAACTTTTATATAGATCTTAACTTCTTTATATTTTTAATAGAATGATACTTCTATTACTTATTTTATTTTAAAAAATAATAATTTTATTTAGTCAATATTATATATTTTAATTTGAAATCTCAAATTTAGTTTTTCTTTTTTTATGCTTAATTTCTTTTATTTTTTTTCTTTTTCTTGTATGTCTTGTCTTTCTGTTTTTCTTTTTTTTTTTGTGTGATCACATTTTCAACATTATTTATTGTACTTCTTTCTTTTGTCAATATCACCTTCTCTCTGTTATAAATTTCTTGATAATAACATTGACTTAAAATGTGATTTTTTATATACATGTTCTTCTTAGATATCAAATATCTCTAATAAATATCTGTTTTCTTTTGATTTTGATATTTTTCTATATCTTCTTTACTTATAGTCAATAAAAAAATCTGTATTACTTTTATTGTATATGCGTATATTATAGATATTGATTTCAAAATCATTTTTAACAATATGAAGTAAAAAATTACTTTGGATCACTTTGTTTTCTCTCATTATTTCTTTATGTTATTCTACTTGTAATACATGTATCACCTCTATTTTAGGAGCGAGAAGTTACGAAGAACCTTTTGTATTTTTCAATGAAGTAATAAAAATTTCATAGTCTAAAATCTAATTTTTTTTATCCAATAATTTTATTTTATTAGCAATATCTAACAATTTGTTTGAATATTTTTCAATTGGCTCAATTATATTTTTTTCATCATTTATAGTTCAAACTCCCTTATCAAATTCAACACTTATATACTTTGTTCCCATTTCCTTCATTTTATTCTTTTAAATAATTTCAAAATTCTTTTGATGATTTTAGGATCATCGTTATGGCAAGATCATCTATAAAACACCAACAACAAAAAAAAAACATGATTTTACTTGTCTTCTTTGTCCTCTTTTTCCCTTTTTGCATATTGATTTAGGCCATGGTAGGATTTTTAAGTTGAGTATCAATAATGTAATCTTCTTTCATATATAGAGTCCATAAACTATAACTTTTTCCATGAGTGTTATAATGAATTGTCAATTTTTTTCTCATGTTATATAGATACAACAATAATGATAACTCGTGATACCTTTGATAGTATTTTAGAATTTTTAAAAATACAAATAAATAAAAAAAATATTAAACAGATATTTTCAATAATATTTGTCTTAGATAAACCTTCATAAAAGAGGATCTCCTTTTCAAACATTGCTAAAAAAAACCCTAATCTGCTGTATTGTTATTGGATGGATCCCTAATCTAATTACAAGTAACTAACTGTGCCACTGAACTTCTTTCAGCATTCTCTTCTTACACTCTTCTTGTCGCTTTCTTTTTTCTTATTTTGGGCTGCCCAATGGTTTTCAGCCCATACAAATTTCATCCACATTTATTGCTTTTCTCATTCAAAGGTTGGTTTTTGATTTGGAAGGCACCAATTGTGTCATTGTAAGGTAAGATAAGGACACCATGACAAGGAAAACTTCCTAATCATCTACCTTTTTCTCAAATTTATATTCCATCTTTTCATTCATTATTTAATGTACATTATTTTGAATTGCAAGTTGTTATGGATGCATTATTTGGATTTAATTTATATTAGACCACTTTTTTTCTAAATTTAGTTTTTTTTTTAATTTTAAATAATTAAATAAATATATTGGAAGCTTTTGGAAAAAAATTGTGTGATTTTAATAGTTATTTTATAATGGACTATAGTTTTTGAATACTTTTACCAAATATAAACAAGAAAACAAAATTTAAAATTTAAACATACTTTTATACTGAATTGTAATCAAACTTATTAAGACAAGAGTATTTCAGGTAAGGTTATAAAAAAACAAAAAGAAACATGTCAAGGCCTACTTCCTAGTTCATATCACTATCATGCTTTTATTATGCTTAGGAATTGAAATATATATAATGTGTTTTTTTTTTTATTTTGGTTTTTGTAAAAAAATATATTTTAGAGTGGCATAAAAAATAGTGTTCCAAAATACTAGTTAAAAATTATAATAGTAATTACTTTTATATTATGTATTTATTATTCTTATATCTTATATTTTATCCTAGTTAAAAAAAAAAATAGTCATTTTTCTCTCTTCATATTAGGAAACAAGTTCACCATATTCTGTTGAATTTATTTTCAGTTTCTTAAATAAAGCCATGACTTGCTCTTTCAACTCCACCATGAATATCAATTAAACTCTATGATTTAACATAAAACATAATATTCAATCACTCAACCACCGAATTAAATATTTAGTCATAAAAATCTCTATCTTTGTGCACACCACAACTCAATCATCTACACCATTATATTTTTCCTCAACATACCAAAAAAAAAACATATGTGGGTAGAGAAGAAATATGAAATGTTTTACCTAAAAACACTCCATAAGATTTTTTCACAATCATGAAAGTCCAGAAAGAGAGTGAGTTCGCATGTGTATATCCATGTACCATATGCATAAAAAAATAAGTACAATAAGCATTTTAGAAGTCTCATATTAATTAAAGACAAGATCAATTCATAATATATAATTGGGTGCGATCTTCATCTTACAAACTGGTTGAGTTAGACTTAAAACTCAGTTTTAACAAAACATTCAGTAAAATGTGAAATTAATGAATTAAATTATATCATTTATGTAAAATTTTAATGAGAAATATATTAGCCATTCCAGAAGTAAATTAACTTTTCATTTAAAATAAAATATTTGTAAGAACTATATTCACATAGACCTTATGTTATTTTGTGAATGTTATAGACTTAAACTCATATTTATATTATAATTATAATATAGTCTCTCTCAAGATGAGTTTTTTGAAATAACTGATAATTTTTTATTTTGTAAAAATTAATCAAGAAATATTAAATAAATATGTTCTAAGTTCAATCTACATAGCAAATCAATATTATCTTAACTAAAAATTTCAAAACAATAGAGTTATGTTTTTTTTTTCTCTTACATATTGTTTAATTTTATCATTTTAATTCAATGTAAAATTTGAACATCCACTTAAATTATTTTTAACACATTTAATCAAATTGAGTATATAAAACAAAATTAACTATATATTAGTTGAAATTATGGAAGTGAAACTATATTTAATAAATTAATATACTTTTAAAATTGACTTAAAATTTTGTATCTGATAGTAAATTTCATATTTTGCCTTTGAGACGTACATGTAGAAAGGATGGACACACGTTAAAGACATTGTGTTGTGTGATAAGCAACCACCATCTTTCTCATATATTAAGTAAATCAACCAATGGACATCTAAATTAATATACGTCCACGGTGAAACTTCTTTTTTGGTGTAGCAGAGGTCCAGACTCTAATAGAGACATTAACTAGGACCAAAAAATTCAGGTCTTTTGCTAATTATATAAAGTCTTTTTGCTACAGACAAAAATATTTAGGTCTATTAAATGACTTGTGCCTCAAAGTTTGGCACCTGTCAAAATCTTCCATCTTTTCTGTTAAATGATGTTTATCTTATATTAATATCACTTTGGATCTTATAGCAAAAGGAACTGCATTTTTCTTTTATCTCATTATAAATAACTTGTTTTAATGCTTTTTTATACCTATCTGATCAATATTTTGACCAATAAACTATTAATGTATTCTTTTAGTACGGTATATATAATTAATCCTTCTATAGTCATATTAAAATTTATTAAATTTTCGTTTATATTTTTCTCCCGAGTTAAATTATATCTTAATTTCTATAACACAACTGATCTGGAAACAATATTTAATGGGTCCGAACCGGTCAGAAAGGGACCAATAATGTACGGATTTAAGAACCAAAGTCGAGGTTGCAGTGATGCTATGTCTTCAACTTTGGTTCACACAATGGAAGTTCAATGGGTGCAAAAAGTTATCCATTATATTAGGATGTATTTATTCAGATGAATATGAGAGAAAAAAAAGTGAATATAAAATTATTTGGACTAAAAAATATATAATTTGTGTAGATTTGAAATAATAGGATAAGTATGATAGATTAAAATATTTTAATAAATAAAATTAGATATATGTTTGAAAGATGTACTTTTTTTTTTGCTTTTCTTATTCTGGATGTGAAAATGACAAATTTCTCCCATTCACATTTGTTTATCATCACGGATGACTTAAATCAAATATGCATGGCAATTGCATTTTTTTCTTCATCTACATGAAATATAACACATTAGTTCGGGATGAGAAGTACCTCAAAGCAATGTCAATACAATGGGTTTAAAAGCTTGTTTGATATCATAAAAAAGACAAGATTTATTATAAAAATAATAATCTTTGAAAAAGTTAAGGAATATTAACTGTTAATATATATATTTTTAATATTTGTGAACTTAAAAAGATTCATAAATATATTATTCTACAAAAAAACAAATTATCTCAATATTTCTATTAAAATATTATCTTATCTATTCTTACTAATTTGACTGTTAAAAATTCTTAAACTTTCTTTTTATCCATCAATAAGCTTATACTATAATAGAAATCCCATAATTGAAGTTCTTTTATCCACGTCACATGTCCCTCTTCAAATTTTCGATAAAAACACTAAAACAAGTTTTTTTTTTTTTAATTATACATAAAAGCAAGTACTCATGTAATAGTGATTTTTCACAATATATCTGTTCACCGGTTATGTAAGAGTATTTTGTTCTAAGGATAAGAACTAAATTTGTGTCCAACGACCACCAATAATTGTCTATTTCCGGTGTACCAAAATATGAACTAGTTTTTTCATAAAGCCAGTTGCTCCCTTATCCAAAACGTACGTTTGAGATATCTCCTTTGAAAATTTTAAAAAATAAAGACAGAGAGGCATTTCGAATTTTTCTTGGCCAAATTAAATGATAATTTTCAATTGAACCAAAATAAATTACAGATATACTTTTGTACGTATTTTTCACTATCTCCCTCTCGGATATACTTTTGGTTTTCTTTTCTCTCATTTTAATTTTTTACTTATTTTATTTTATATTTTTCTCCTTCATTAATTGATTAACATTCTTCCACTGTCTACATTTCTTTATCTAACGAATTAGGGCTGAATTAATTTGATTTTGGCGGCGGCGCATGGAAAAAAAAAACACGGTATGAGGCACATGGTTTGATGAAGGAATTCACCTGTTTGGTTAGTATTGTATTAATTGTCCAGTAGAATACAAAATCACATATGAGTTGTTTGAAAAAAAGGACAAAACAAAGCCTCATCCATTTCATCCTGAAGAAGTGGATGACACGGATTTTCACCATCATTACTAGGTCGGCACATTATCTGCCAAAACTATTTTCCAAATCATAATCTATTTAAATGAAATATTTAAATAACTTGCATCATACGGTTACGTATTTTATTATTCTGTATAATATTCTAGGTATATCGAGTAGTTATTTTCCGCAAAAAGCGTACACGATATCCGATAAGATGCAATGGGTGTGTAGAAAGATTAGTGCGACGTGGTTGAGTCAAAACACCGGAACCAAACCTGTCGGTGGGTTGCAATAATTAAACGTCAAATGAGGTTGAAAAGTTTAGTTTGTTCTCCCGAGTTAAAATTACATTGCCACGACAGGTTTCAACAAATATCTGAGCCCGCACTATATATACCACACATTGTAAAAGGTAGAGAGACAATGAAGCAGAGCAATGGATGTTCTAACAATAGCCTCAACCCTCAGCATTTCCAAACCATTTCAAACGCTTTCACTTCCAAACACACTCCAAACACCACGTCCTCCTCAAACGCGTTTCTCAGTCTCATGCAGAGCCACAAAGCAGCAGCAACAGGTACGAGGTGTGGAAGACAACTTGTACAAGATTCTAAGTTTGAGTCCGAACAGCGCCACCACCGACGACATAAAGAAAGCGTACAGATCAATGGCGCGTCAGTACCACCCCGATGTGTGCCACGATAGTTCGAGGAAAGAGGAGTTGACGAGGATGTTTGTGCAACTCAACGCGGCTTACACCACCTTGTCCAATCCGAGGCTTCGCGCGGAGTACGACTACGAATTGGGTTTGAGAAGCAGAATTAGCGTTGGTGACGAGAGTTGGAGAATGAGATGGGTGGAGCAACTCGCCGAGTTGAAGAGAAGATCTCACAGGCGTACGCAACGAAATCGTGGATCCTGGGGCACCAGAGTCAGAGCACAAACCATGAACTCAAATTAGTGTATTTTTCATCTCGTCTTCATATTTTAGGATTTTTTTCTTCTTCTTTAGTTTATTCAAGAACAGTACTACGTTGTTGTTATACTATTGTACATTATCCATATCTATTGCTTCCGAATTATCCCAATCGAGACACAGAGAAAATAATAACCTACCTTGTGTAGACGACCGAGTCAGGTTCACTTTTCACAAACCTCTGTTTTTTTTTTTTTGCTTTCAATTTTTTAGTCTCCGTTGCCATACATTATCCATACCTTTTTTTTTTTATATATAGTTTAAATAATTCACTTTTGGATTCAGATAAACTGGAAACTTTACTAAACAGGTCCTTATCTTTGGGGGCCACTACGTTGGTCCTATAAGTTCTAACATTTTCCCATTAAATAATAGTTATCTGATGCATGGAACAACAAAATAACAAAAACTTAGCTGATTTTCATAAATATGTTTTTTTTTACTCATAGTTATATTAACCCTACTCGGAGAATGAGAAGTGGCGTTTGCAGAAGCAGTTTTGGAGAGTGTTGAGTTCATAATTGAATTGGGCCCAATTTGTCCCATCTTTGCGAAGTAATATGTTACAGCACCGATCCAATGAAGGATAATTCCTAAGTATTTGATAGATTGTTCCATTTTTAAAAGTGGGAACATTTGGTTTACACTTTATAAGTGATATTGCGTGTCAGATTTTGGAGGATTCCAATTGAGAAACGGCAGTGTAAGTATGGCACATGGAGTGTGGGCCCATAATTTATTTTGTGGTGAGCTGGACTTTGATATCGTATGTGCTGTGTGGAGATTGGCCCATCCATTTAAGTCCATAAGTGTGTGTCCATTCAAATTCTATTTTTCTTTTTTCCAACCCCTATTTCTGCTTAAGACAATCACCTTACATGGGTCGGTTTGTAATTCCATATCTAAATTCTTCTTTTTTTTCGCATCCATTTACTTAATAATAATTTATCTAAATCATTAAATGTTGTATAACTAATGCAAAAAATCAGATTAAATTTTGAATTCAATTAGACTTGGTTTGGTAGTATAGATTGTAGGTAATTCACGGAGTATGTAGACCATGAAATCAAATATAAAAAGCTGATTAAAAAATCTGTCATCCATATGATCCTCATTCACATAAATTGGGAATTATAAGTGGCCAGTATACTTTAAAAACAAGAGTATTCCTAAATAAATCATTATAGTAAGAAACCTTTTTTTAATTAAAATAAGAGAAACTAAATTTAGTGATAAACAACGTCTGAAAACTGTGGATTACGTAAATTAAGTATAAGAAACTCACATTTAAAAGTTTTAAAACATTATAAAATTAAAAAATCACGTACGTTATCTATTATATATATGATCATTGTTCTATATGTGAAAAAAAATATTATTTTTGATAATTATAATCGACATACTCACCACATCTATAACTAGTTTGAGTAATATATTATTATGTGTTAAAAATGTATTGAATGGTATGATAATTTGAGATGAATGGAAAACTACTGATACTTGAGATGATAATCTGTTGGGAATGTAAACGGATTGGATCGAACATGGATCATTTTTATTTTTTATTTAATTTATAATAAAAAATTTTATCTGATATTTATCGAATATGTGTTTGAAAATTTTTATAGGAAACTCATGGATGTCTATGAATATTTATAAATATTTAATAAAATATAAATGAAATTTTAATTTTAATTTTTTAGTTTATATGTAAATTCAAAAATATGTCATCCATACGATCCGCATTCACATAAATTTTGAATTATAAGTGGTCAGTATACTTTTAAAAAAATATCAAATTATGTATGTGAATCTTGAAAAGATTCCTAAATAATTCATCATAGCAAAAGACCTTTTTTCAATTAAAATACGATAAATTAAATTTAGTGATAAACAATGTGCAAAATCTATGGATCACGTAAATTAAGTATAAAAAACTCATATGTACTCGTCTCATGTATATTTGAGTAATTTATTTATTATGTGTTGTATAATATTTTACGATAATATATTGCATGGTGTGATAACTTTAGAAGAATGAGAAATTATTGATCCTTTAACGTGGTTAGAAAGTTTGCAACCAATTTTATATTATAAATCGATCTTGCCTATAATTTATGTGAGACTTCCGACACATCCTCTCATGTCAAGGTATATACATCTCACGTATTGGACTACACATGGTTGATCTGATAATGACCCGATAACAGGTGGAACAATATATCTAACAAATATCAATTTCACTAGGATAAGCTCTAAATTAGAGTTTTGATATTATATTAAGAATTAGACATTAAATCTATCTCAACTCAATCACATAAAATCACCTGGTAAGGTGAGATTTATACGTATGTATATATTATAAATTTAGTTTATCTCTAATTGAGATGAAACTTCCAACAATTTGTAATGTTGAGTATTAGAGCACATTGTTCATTAATAAAATGAGATGCCTTGATTTTAATCATAATCTAAAAACCATACTAATATATGTCTTTTGGAGTCCATTGGTCACCACGTGTGAATCTTTTTAATATTATGAAGATAAAGTAATAAAGTAACTTGTAGATGTATGTGAAATATTAAAATATCTTACTCCTCTATAATATATATGTATATATAATATAATATATAGATATATATATTATATATTATATTATAATATATATAATATATATAATATAATATAATATATATATATATATTTATATATATATATATATATATATATATATATATATATATATATATTTATATATATATTTTTTTTTTTATTTATTCA
>Ga0214542_1000452_pt1 | contig 73949 bp, 33 predicted proteins | sample CNSS1metaG_FD_160096 | JGI IMG/M metagenome (GOLD analysis project Ga0214542, IMG submission 160096) | Root nodule microbial communities from cowpea collected in UCLA plant growth center, Los Angeles, California, USA - CNSS1 | ecosystem: Host-associated > Plants > Roots > Nodule | place: USA...
ATCCCCAGTTGAAAATTTCGGGTATTACCCATACCCATACCCATACCCAGTCAAAGCGGGGATTTCCCGTCAAAACGGGGACGGGTTCGGGTGATACCCACGGGCACGGGTTTATTTGCCATCTCTATCGATAGTAGACTCGGAAGATGAAAAAAAAAATGTTAAACATTAAAATAACATTATCCTACAATATTTGTAAAAAAAAAAGTTAAGATTATATTTATGGCACAAACCTGCATACCTACTGTCCAATCATTATTCAGGATGAGCCAATTTAAGTCTCGTGCAAGACGAATGAAATGCAAAATGGAACAAAAGGGATACATCAACTTACATTGTGATATATAATTAAAACAACATAAATTATTAATTTAAGAATTTACTCTCTTTTTTACTTACTTTTGAAACGACCACCTACTACTTTATTTACTTTGCTTGATAAAGAAATAGCATTACCCCATTTTATTTTTTGTATAATTATATATTATATAATATCGTATCAAAAACTAATTTATTTCACTTTTATATTACAAATAAACTATTGCTTATCGTGATCAAATGTCTAACGTGATATTTAAATTTTTTTTTGTTATTTTCTTATCAAAAGGTTTAATTGTCATAAAGTATAAAATAGTTTTACCATGTCCATTAATAAAATGATGGTTTATGTCTTTTAACATAATTGTGCTAAAAAAAAAACAAATTTAGCCAACATGATAAACTCAATGGATAGCAGACAAGTATTATTTTAGTTTGCAAGGACGGTGACAAATTCATTTTTTTTTAATTAACATTAATTCACAATATGAACAGTATAGAAGAAAAGTAGATTAATATTTATTGAGACTAAAATGAAAAAATCAAATTCATGTTGCAATGGGGTAATCAATATGAAATTACACCAACAAAATGTTAAAGAGATGCAAATGCAAAAGAGAAGAGGAGAGGCATATAGTATATACATTGAGAAGGATACATGCTCTAACATTATAATAGAATAAATTTTAACATAATGGATACGCTCTCTTTTGCTCATACTTTTGAAGTGCTTTGAATTTTTGTCTTTCATTAAATCTTTTATTTTATGAATTTTGTAAATAATTTTATAAAAAGGGTTAAAATACCCCAAATGTTCTAGTATAATATTTTTTATTGATAAAAAAATATCAAAAATCAATTATATATTGTTGTTGTATCCTCTACCACTTTGGTATTAATATATTTTTTACTGATAAAAAAAATATTTAAAAGCAATTATATATAATTACTGAATCCTTTACAATTGATAGATGTAGCTTTGTGACTATTGGGTAATAAAAGACAACTCACAGAACGAAATGAATAAAGGATGTGTAAATTGTTTTTTTATTTTAATTCTTAAATAATGTGAGACTCAAAACAAGATTGCCTTAGTTAAATGTATTGTTCTTTTTTAAAAAAATAATGAAACTCTTTTCATATAAAGATGTAAAATATTATGTTAAATGAAGTTATCATAATTGAAATGAGTTCAAGTTCATATTAAATAGAAATGAAAATAATAATGCATACAACTACTAATATAATATCTTATTATGCATATTTAAAAAATGTATACACACATGCACCGCAATAGTATTTTACACACATATGCAATATTATCTGTGTTTATGCTATTACAAAATAATTAAAGTTCCTACAAGATAATCTTTGTATAATTAGTAACTAAAAATAATTAGTCACTATAACAGTTAATTTATATATATTTTATAAACTAAATATTATTGGTAACTAAAATAGTTTTAATTTATTATTAATATTAACTACCAAAATTTTAACTATCAAAAGAATTGATATCTAATTAAATTATTGATCTCTATAATGATATCTAAACATATATTTATCACTAAAATTAACCATTATTTAAAAAAAAAATCTAACGGGGGCTAACAACATAAAACATAACATGAGATAAGGTAAATATTGCATAACAAATTTGTGTTTGATATCTTGTGATTCATGATAGCCAACGTAGTTTTCATCCGTCACCGTATCACATTATGTTAATTATAATATACATAATTCAAAATTTTAATCTATTGGCATTCCATTGCATTTTTTCTTCTGTCTTTTGTTATTATTTGATGGTCCTTTTAAGTAAGAATGTAGTGTTCGGTGAGAGATATCTGTCAAACAAAGAAGACTATATTTAAATCATTACATTCTTGAGTGTACTTTTTAGCAGCTGCTATGTTCGTGTCTAAATAGTTCAATTCATTCTTTGGATCTCTCGTAAAGCTGCACGTACAATCAAACTCTTTTTTTTTTTCATAGGAAGAAATCCTTAAGAAATTCCTATTTAAACGAAAAAAATAAAATGTAATTATTAATGTTTATGTGTAATGTCAATCATGATGGAAAATTATGTTGGGGCACTTGATGAGTAGAATTATTTGGGGAAATCTGGTCAAAGAAGCAATGAATGTTTGTTGGTAAAACAGTAGTAAAATTTTGTCTGAAGATTTAAAGAAGCATAAATAACAACAATTTATTTTTTCTTTTGTGAAAATAGATAAATAAAAGGAATTTTGGTAATACATTTTATAGTGAGGCATTGATTGAAGAGTTTCACGCCATAATTCGTATATAAAATGTATTTTATTTTTGTATAGGCAAGCCATCTCATCTATTATTGGAGAGTCATCATTGCAAAGCAACAAAAACCTTTACAAAATCTGTCCAAGACTATTAATGATGCTTTAAAAAAAAAATAGAACTTTCAAATGTGGTTTCAAAATGTTGTATTAAGTGAAGTTGCTATGATGAACATTTTCACTTTTGTTTCGAGACTTACTAAAAAAGATATTAATTGTTGACTGGCAAACTTAAAATTGTTTTAGATTTGTTACCATAATTTCTAAGGACTGATTTTAAAATGCTGAAATTTAATCATTTAAAAACACTCGTTTTAATTTTATATTTCAATTCTATATTGTGAGTATTGTTCTTTAAATGTTTCTTTTACCTTTAGTAATTACATAAAATAATTGAGTCAAAGTTACACAATCCTAAAGCCTTGGGGCACAAATTTAATTTTTCAAAACAAATAACTAGTTTTCAAGAGATATCCAAAAGTTTTACGAAGTACCGAAAAAAAAAGTCATTTAAACCTTATATTTCATCAAACAAGTTTGGGACAAATTGTTGTGTCGTGGGCTTGACGCAAGTTAAAAAAACTGAAACTCAATTTATTCCTCAAAAGCTAGGTCGAAGTCAATTTATTTTTTACATGTTATGTTTGACTCATGAGTAAGTCTTGCGTTAAAAAATTAAATTTATTCTTTCATTAACTAAGTTCATGTGAGTCACGGTCTATAGAATTTTCTTTGTGGGTTCAAGTTGTACTGATGTGTTGAGATCTCCAAGATACATTTTTTACGTTATATATACATGTCTGAGATTGAATATTAATGAGTGATTCAATAATAGGTGATACAATAGGTCTAGGGTCTAACAAACAATAAATCTTGTTGGAATAAATTTTAATTCATGACTTTTATACTATGTTAAAAAGTAAACTTTAAATCTAATTCTATCACACAAAATTAATTTGTAAGATGAAATTTACATTCATTTTTATACAATAAAATTATCTTAAAATCACTTTATTTCTAGTCAAGAAATTTTCAACACTATATTATTAATCGGTCGAAAAGTCTCTGTAACTAATTATTTTTTAAATAGGACCAAACCTATATTTGCAAAATTACAAAAAATCGTGATGTTATAACAATAAAATTGTCCACATTGTTGAGAATTTTAAAAGTTGCAAAAAAGAAATGAAGATCGGAGATTGAAATAAAAAAATGAATTAGTAGGAGGTGTAGGCATGGTGACTATAAGGTGATTGATCGGTGACAAAACCTTTCCCAGTGTTTTTTGTGCCCTACAAGATCCCTGCCAACCCAACTCTAATGTTACAAACTCCACTGCAACACCATTTTCATTCTCTCTATTCTTTATTAACGATTATTAGGTTAGTGCCACCATTATCATCATCACGATTTAACACCATTAATGTCTCACCGCCAACATATGTTTATATTTGTACATTTTCTTAAAAGAAGAAAATAAGAATTTGGAATTTAAGCTTATGATATATAGGGTGCCATTAATGGAAATTAAGCAAAGATGAGTAGAGGTGAAAGAAGTGGTGGTGGACAAAGCTCCTTAAATTATTTGTTTGGGTCAGAGGAGAAGCCAAAGTCTTCTCCTCCGAAGACAGTTACGTGTTCATTGCCACCTTATGGCATTGATATCGACAACGATAACCCTCCACCTTCTCAGGGCCAACACTTGGGAAACCTCGTAACCGTAAGTTTCTCTTATTAATCACTATCTGGTTGATTACGATGATGTTTTTATATATGATTCATCATCTTTATTTTTGTGTTTATCTGTGCTTCTCCACATGTATCAACAAATTACTATTAATGATCAGAACCGTCCGTCCACAAAAGTGAAATCGGTTCCCGGTGGACACTCATCGCTTGGATACTTGTTCGGAGACAAGTGATGTTGTCATCTCTTATGGCGGTGCCTCTGTGAAGAAATCCAGTTATGTGCTATTATATATATTACCAGAATAAAGTAATGCAGCACTTTCTCGGTTACATTTTTATTATTATTATTATTAGGTATAATTACTGATTTGATATCCCAATTTTTTCGTTAAGTTCAATTTGTTACCTAAATTTTTTAGTTTGTTCAATTTAGTATCCAATTTTCTAAAGAGATTCAATTTGGTCCTCTCCGTTAAGTTGGAGTTAACACCGTGTCCGGACATGTGTCAAGCCATGAAATTTTTAATTTTTTATTCAAAAAAGTTTATTTTTTTTTCAAAAAAGTTTATTTTTTTTTCAAAAAAATTTAAAACTGTCACATGTCGGTTTATCATCGTGCCACGTGGCAACTTACAATCATGACACGTGACTAGTTGTTTTCAATTTAGTACCCCAATTTAAATTTTTAGTTCAATTTAGTACCCAAATTTTTAAAAATGATCCAATCTCGTACTCTCTCTCTTGAGACCAAATTAGTAAATAAGCTTAATTACAACCTATATATACATGTTACAATAACTTTTTCTAATATATACATCAAATCATTTTACCTAAATACTTAAATTATTTTATTTTTTACATTTTAACCTTTCTAATTTTTTACACATGAAATTTTTTACACTTGTAAAAAATAAAATAATTTGAATATTTAAGTGTAATGATTTGATGTATAATTCAAAACAATTATTTTAACATGTACATATAAGTTATAATTAAACTTAGTTACTAATTTGGTCTCAAATTGGAAAGGACGAAATTGGATCATTTCAAAACATTGGGTACTAAATTGAACCAAAAATTTAAATTGGGGTACTAAATTGAAAACAACTATTACCACTGCCACGTAGCACGATGATAAACTGACACGTGGCAGTTTTAAATTTTTTTGAAAAAAAAATATTTTTTTAAAAAAAAATTAAAAATTTCATGGTTGGACACGTGTCCTGTACAGACACGGTGTTAACTCCAACTTAACGGAAATGACCAAATTGAATTTCTTTAGAAAATTGGGTATTAAATTGAACCAACCAAAAATTTGGGTATCAAATTGAACTTAACGAAAAAGTTGGAGTACCAAACCAGTAATTATACCTTATTATTATTATTTCTACTGTATTTCAACTGAATAAATAAGAGATCTCGATTGTGTTGGTTAATATTTCTCGCAACAAATATATAAATTCAATTGAAACTGACCTTTTTTTATGAACATATGCTTTATATTATTATTTTAGTTATATTGCCCCAGTTCTGAGCTTTTTCACATTGATTCACTTAATTTTTTGTTTTAATTTATCTTTTAATAATGATCATTTTTGCTATGTTGTTTGTCAAGGTATACTTCCTTCTTATTTTCTAATATTAAAAACTGGTAATTTGTATATGAGTATAAGAAATTGTTCGAAAGAAAGATGTTATTTTGGATATGAAATTTTACAAAAGTAAAATAATAAAAATTCGTAGAAGTAATTTAGTTACCTAATAGTATTTAAGTTTTATTTTAAAATAATAATTTATATTTATTCTTACAATCATATCATTCACTTTTATTTATTTTTTTATATTTGTTGTTTCTTAAATATGAAAGAATGTTGTTAGTTTGATATTATTTTAAATAATATATTGACAATGATTTTTCTCAAGTTAAAATTAATTATAATTATTTTTAAAACAATTTGTTAAGTTAATTTTCATCGATATAGGTTAAAATGATTTCTTATTTAAAATCAATCAAGATTTATTTAATCAATATTAGTTGTAATTAATGTTAATTATAAATATTCAATTAACAACAGTAAAATAGTTAGCAAAGAAATATATAGGGTAATGAACGAAGCAAGGAATCATATTTGAGCTAAAACTAAATATATACAACATATAGTAAGTACAGAACAATTTATATATTTTCTTATAATCTGATTTTCGTAAATTATTTTCCACAGAAACTGTTTTTTTACAAAAAATATATTAATAGAAAGATGGTGGGTGTAAATCACTTTTGTATTTGTTTGATTTTGGTAAATGTAAGAATATACGAAAAATAAGAGAAGGAAATTGATATTTTGATATCATTCTTTTTATTATTATTATCATTTGACACTATCCCTAATTATTATTTATTTTTATTTTAAAAAAAATTATAAAAGTTAATTTTTATTAATATTATTTTATCCTTGTATAAATTGTGAAATGATCATCAATGTCAAAGAACATTTTTCTACGAGAGAAATATGAATGGGTAATCTATGGCTTTATTATACTCCGAAAAAAAAGAAGGTAGATTATACCATTCTCCCATTTGGACCAAGATTTAGTTTTATACAAATGTAGGGACTTTTCTTCTAGCACGACCCTTTTTACTTACTGCACCCCTACACAATTTCTAATTTCTGATCATCCTTCAATTAAATTATATTAAAAACCTTGATTCATTAATCTCTACCATTCTTTCTTTTTCTAATTTCCATTTTTAAATCACCATTTTTCCTTTCTTTACTTTTGTCAACACAATAGATAAACCCATCATCTTTCTCCATCTATAAATAATGATTCATAGATCTGAAAATATATTTTGAAATACTCACAATATATATAAAATATATTTTGGATTGAGTATTTCGAAAAATATTTCTAAATTTATAAATTTCATTCAAAAGAAAAATTAAAAGCAAAAGAAATGCAGGAATTTTTATTATAATTTTAATGAAAAATAGTTTAGGAATTACAAGTTTTATATGGGAGATGTATGAAGGAAAAGTGGGTGCAAGAAAAAAAAGCCCCAAATGTAGTTTGTTATAGAAAGATAACACATTTTCTTCCAACACCTCATTATTACAACTGCACCTCATACCACAATAAAAAAATATTAAAATACTCTTTCTCGCTGTACCGTGCTACTAATGCTGCAACCACTACTGCCATCATTGTCATGGCTGCCATAGTGTGCACTCTTTAGGAGGAAGAAGAATAAAAAAAAAAGAATAAAACAGTGGATTTGATTAAAAGCTTATTCTAAAAATCTTTTTTCATAAGGTATTTTCATATCCAAAAACTTATTCTAAAATTGTATTTCGTATATTCTGAAAATATTATTTTAAAAATTCTATTTCAGTTTTAAAACCACCTTTTTGAAAGATGAAATGAAATGATCATTTTAAAAATTATGGGTTGAAGTTAGAAATTATGGGGTGCAGAAAGAAGTAACCCTAATATGTAATTACAATAAAATAATTATGTCAATACTTTTTCCTGGGCCAAGCCCAGTATCATGACATTCACAGTTTTTAACAACAGAGACCTTTTGATTTATATTAATAGTAGTAATAAATAAACACAAATATAAGAGAATCTCCAACTAAAATGTTTATTCAAGAGTTTGAAACAACTTGTTTAGAATTGAAAACAGAGAACAATATGCACAGAGATAGCAAGAGAAAGTAAAAAAAAAAAATTGCTAACTGTTTAGAATTCTTTACCTTTCTTCTATTGAAACAAAATTAAATATAAATTGTTTAAGAATGTGTGATATAGTGAAATTCACATTTCGCATTTTTAAATATGTAAACGTAACTCACATGAGTTTCTTTTTATTATTATTAAAGTTACCTAAACCATTACTTTGGTGATATTTTATTATGTACAGTAGTTTCCATGTTTTGAGTTCTGTAACTACAAATCATATTCAAAGGTTTTCATTGTATGACAACAAAATTTGCCACCAGCGAATCTGTGTCGCCCAGCTTGTAAAATTTGGAAGGATAAATTATAGACTTTTCAATTCTTGTGTACATGAAATGTAATATACTTATTACAGAATAAATTTAGTACGGAGAAATGTGATTGGATGATAACCTAAAATTATTATAGAAAAATCAGTGATAATAATATTAATGAGGAAAGCGGAGAAAAAAAAATAGGGTGAAGAAAAAGAAGTTTGAGCTGTGAAGTTGGGCCACGTGGAAGTGGCATCACACTCACCGAAGAGTGTCATGTGAGCGTCTTGTTTCTGGGATTAGAAATGCAGTCACGAGATTGGCAATGGAATGGAAGGTAATCCAGACATGTCCGACAAACTTCCGTGACGATGTGGGACCCCTCCCAACAAAAGAATGCTATTTCCCACCCAATACAGTTTTCAGCCAACAGTGCCAAACTTCAAACATTAACCCAATTTACTTCTACTTTTCATTCTTAAAGATTAAGGATAAAGATAACAGTAAGTCATGTGTGAATATTTTTATAGTGGAAGAAAAGACACTAATTGATGCACGATACAACATGCTCTATTGCCTACGCCACTCTTTTTTGTTCTCCACTTTAACTTCTAAGGAACAACATGCATCATATTTGTCCTCGCATGTAAGTGGGGGATTAGACAAGCTCAACCACACATTATACGATACATACAAAAAATTAACCTAAAAAAATTATGGTGGAACTCAAAATAGTGGTGTTAATTGGCTTTGTATACTACTTTTTTATTTTTAAATAATGTTATGTGGATTATGCATACGCAGTGCACTCAACACTGATAATGGATCGTGTCTTCTGAACTGTTCAGCTGAAATATCATCTATTAAAAATTCTCACGCCAATTCATTATTTCCTTCAATCCTCGGTATATCACAATCAGATGCTGAATTATCAGTTCTCGAACTCAATAATGAAAACATCTAATTTATTTCTTTGTTTTACTTTTGGTGTAAGCTTCGACTTGACAAATTCCTACTAAAATGTAATATTGGGATGAGTGATTCTGTTCAAACTTTATCCCTGACACACCATCTAATGGAATGAATTGAATCCAAAAGAAATTGACGGGCTACGTTTGGAAACATCGCCTTACAAGACACGTTCTTGTTATCACATTCACATGATGAATAAGAAATATATTATGTGGGGTAGCACAAAATGAAAGCAAACATAATGCAGAATAATAATTATGTATATATATACCTACATTGTCTTCTATGTAAACATACCAATAGCTTAACGCCGCACCAGTTCTCCCCTCAAGAATTCAGGTACAAGAACCACTCCATTTTACTCTTTATCTTTCTGTCCTTGCGGTGAGTAAAACAACATCTACTTCGACATTTTGGGTTACATATGAAAAATTTGTCATGTGAAGTTTGGCAGGTCATGGATGTGTTGTTGTTATTATGTGTTCTTCTGGTTGCTTTGCCAAACGTGGCTGTAGTGGAGAGTCGCAAAGCTCCAGTTTTGGACTACTTTGAGTATTGTGCTCTGAGCTGCAGAGCTTATAGTGCCTCATTGGAAGAATTTGGGGGTGTTGGTGATGGAACAACTTTGAACACCAGAGCTTTTCAGGCAGCCATAGATCATCTGAGTCAGTATGCATCTAGTGGAGGGTCTCAACTTTATGTTCCCCCAGGAAGATGGTTAACCGGCAGCTTCAATCTCACCAGCCATTTCACTTTATTCCTACACAAGGATGCTGTGATTCTTGCCTCTCAGGTCTGATACAGTAATTTCCTAATGTTATGTTTTTCTTCACTTAATGTGATTTAAGTGTATTGATATCATGTTTGTTTTGAAACTGTTGTATCAGGATGAAAATGACTGGCCAGTGATTGATCCCTTGCCATCTTACGGTAGAGGGAGGGACACCCAAGGTGGAAGGTTTAGCAGCCTAATTTTTGGGACCAACCTCACTGATGTTATCATAACTGGTAAAGAAAGTTGTTCTTTTGAGATTACAAATTTTGTCCAACTGAGAATTTACTCCATTTAATTACTGAATCAAAATTTGTTCGTAGGGAACAATGGCACATTGGATGGACAAGGTGATCTCTGGTGGCAAAAATTCCACAAGGGGGAGCTCAATTATACCAGGCCTTACCTGATTGAAATCATGTACTCAGATAATGTTCAGATATCCAATCTCACTCTGGTGAACTCTCCATCGTGGAATGTTCATCCTGTATACAGCAGGTTCATCTTTTCTTCACCTATTATCTTTAATAATTGACTCTGCAACTGTTTCTAATTTACTATAATGTTTCCTGTTTCTAATTAACATGTGAAATTTAATGCAGCAACGTTGTTGTTCAAGGGATCACAATTCTGGCTCCTGTGACATCTCCAAATACAGATGGAATCAACCCTGGTAAGTTAGAATACATCTCCATATCTTGTTCTAGATAATAAAACAGTTCATAATAAGGTTTATGGTTTTGGTGCAGACTCTTGCACAAACACAAGAATTGAAGACTGTTATATTGTGTCCGGGGATGACTGTGTGGCTGTGAAGAGTGGTTGGGATGAGTATGGTATAGCTTATGGAATGCCAACAAAGCAGCTTGTAATCAGAAGACTCACTTGCATTTCTCCATTCAGTGCTGTGATTGCTTTAGGGAGTGAGATGTCTGGTGGGATCCAAGATGTGAGGGCTGAGGACATTGTGGCCATAAATTCAGAATCAGGGGTTAGAATCAAAACTGCTGTGGGAAGAGGAGGGTATGTTAAGGACATATATGTTAGAAGAATGACCATGAAAACCATGAAATGGGCATTTTGGATGACAGGAAATTACGGGTCACATGCTGATGACAAGTATGATCCTAATGCTCTTCCTGTGATTCAGAACATAAACTATCGTGATATGGTTGCGGAGAATGTCACTATGGCTGCGAGGCTGGAGGGTATCTCTGGAGACCCTTTTACTGGAATCTGCATATCTAATGTAACAATTCAACTGGCAAAGAAGGCTAAAAAAGTTCCATGGACTTGCACTGATATTGATGGGATTTCAAGCGATGTCACTCCTGCACCATGTAATCTGTTGCCAGAACAAGGAGAAGAGAAGATTGGAGCATGTACCTTCCCAGAAGAAAGCTTGCCAATAGAAGATGTCCAGGTTCAAACGTGCACTTACAGTAGGAATTTATGATAGTGTAAAAGGAATGGCTCAGTTCAATGCAAACAATGTCATACTTCAAAAATTGTATTTAAAACATTGTGTACTTATCAAGACTCTGTACAAGGACAATGACAACAAATGATTTAGAAATGAGTCAATAATAAATACACATGTTTGTATTTGTCATCTCGTTATGAAATTAACTGTTTTTTCCCTCTTGCGTAAACCCTGCAAAATATAATAAGTAGGTAAAAGCAACGAGCACATAATTTTTTGATTGCTATTGCTGAGGCAGATAGTTTCATTATGCAGACTTTAGTGTTACTTTAACATATCACTTTGCCACACTCAACCGGTCAACCAGTTCACAAGAAGAATCGCCAATCACCATACGTGAAAGTTAAGCATCTTTGCAATGTAACAAACGGTGTCATGTCCAAACATTGAAAGTGGAAAGTGAAATTTAAAGATGGTTGTGATGAAATAAGAGAGGGTACGTGCGTGCTCCCTATACCTCCAAAAGAAAACTTGAGCGAGCACAATACAACACAGCTTTTTTATTACTCTTATAAAGGCCTGCGACATCCAACTAGATTTCTAACGATTACCCATTTTCCAGGAGAAATTTGTTGGTGTAGGACTAGATTACAAGAAAAGAGAACTTGAATTTGTCCCTAGCAAATCGTCTTGGTGTTGCACAGGCAATACATTTAAGGTGAAAGAGGTTCATCTTGTTACATTTATACAAATAAGAAAGAATTACTGGCAGGGTGGATCTGGATTGAACTTCACCGATTCCCTCCAAATGAGCTCCTTCACGTGCTCTTCAGTGCATGTTGGCTGATCAAAATCAAAACTGAATGGCCTGGGACAGACTGGTTCATCATTGATGTTATGGAGTGATGAAAGATAAGGGTGACATAGTGCCTCATCAACTGCAAACAATGAAAATACCTCACAAACATGAAACAAATGAGGCCATTTATAGGAAAACTATAAACCTACCTTGGAACTTAGATTCTATGAGAATGCATACCTGTAATGCGTTTGTTTGGATCAAATATGAGCATCTTCTCTAACAGGTCCAATGCCTCAGGCAACATGTTTGGGAATCTGGAGGAGAATTTTTGCTTCCGGTACTGTGGAAGCTGTCTGATGTATCTTCTGGCATTATCACTTCGGAGAAATTCTAGGCTTGCATCATCAGGTGAACCTAATAACTTTTGAACAAAAGGAAAACATAATGTATGAATGGTGTTACCCTTAATATCCTTTTTATTGCTACAAAAATATACCAATATTTTGTTTTGATTCCTTTAACTTTCTTTTTGATGATCCTAAAAAGTTCCAACTTCCCTTTTTGGTCCTTACCATCTTCTGTTACAAAAAATGCATATTGATTCCATCCAGTATTGTTGAGTTAGCATTTCTGTAATGTGGTGTTAACATGTGACAGTGCTTGACCCTTTTGGCTTTTGTAACAAAACAGATCGAAATGTTTAAACTATATAGGGATCAGAATAAATTTACAGGAACTTATAACAAAAACTACGCGTTTCTCTAGTTGGTTGATAATAACCACATTCAAAAAGTATTGGAAATGGCACATGTAGGAAATGGAATACATGAGTGAGGAACTTGACATGATCATAATTGGAAGCACCAAACCAAAACCATACCTCTGTTATAAGCCTTAATTGGTGAACATAGTCTTTGCCAGGAAACAAGGGTTCTCTGGTCATAATTTCACCAAGTATGCACCCAACAGACCAAACATCAATTGCAGAGGTGTACTCGGAACAGTTAAGGAGCAATTCTGGGGCACGGTACCATCGTGTGACTACATACTCTGTCATGAAATCTGTTTCGGTTGTTGTTCTTGCCAACCCAAAGTCCCCAATTTTAAGGTCGCAGTTTGCATTCATTAGTAAATTACTGGGCTTAAGGTCACGGTGCAAAACATTAGCTGAGTGCACATATTTCAGCCCACGTAACAGCTGGTATAAGAAGTACTGCAAAAGTTTCTTCCAATATCAATTCCACGCTTAATCTCAAACTCAATCAAAAGGAGCTTTTTTGTTTGAGTGAGTTATTTCTTATGATCATAGCAAATAAAACAAAACAAAAAAATCGATCTTTTTAAAAACACATACTACCAAAATGAATCATTTTAAAAATATGAAGTACCAAAACAATGTCTCAAAAATTCGACATGGTAAACCTATTTAACGTTGCTGCAACTGCTAACAACCGAGAATTGTAGAAGCCTAGAAGGGTTATATCTATATTGCTGGTAACCAGAGGTAGATACTGCATACTGATATGTTATGTAAAAAAATTGGATAATTCCATGCTAGAAAATATAACAAGAGGATGAAAACAAAATGTAATTAAGATCCAATAGTATATCATTTGAGTAAAACCTGGCAATGCTCTTCACCAAGAGTTTGGTCAGAATGAATTATGTGATGAAGATCAGTGTCCATCAACTCGTAAACAATGTACACATCATTGAAGGTCTCCCTTTTGGGGGGTCGTATGATATCCTTGATGCCAATGATCTGTGAAAGATGATAGCAATTTTAAGTATTTAAACAGAGAGAACAAGCTTCAGTAATGTAAACTGAGACTGTAAGAGATCAAAGTTCAATCGAATATGAAGGAATTAGGAAATGAGCACTTACATTTTCATGTTCCATGTGACGAAGGAGTTTGATTTCTCTCAATGTCCTCTTAGCATCAATTATATTGTCAAACGCGTTACCAATCTTCTTGATGGCAACTTGTTCGTGTGTTTCGGAATTAACAGCAGCACTAACAAAAAATATGGTTCAAGTGAACATAAATCTACTTGCAAGAATATATTTTAAGAAGCAAATAATCTGAAGAAGGAAATAAAACACTTACCAGACGATGCCATTAACGCCTCTACCAATTGGGCGAATAGGAGGCACGTACTTGGAAGACACCTCGAACAAGTTTCCATACACATTGTACTGTGCATATTTACCACCATGTGTGAGAACCCTTTTGATTTTTGCATCCCCAGAAGCTGAAGCAGCAGCAGAAGAGCTTGACCCTTTTGTGGCCATGTTCAATGTTCGAACTCCAAGAGCAAAAGGGTCTTCACCTTTTCAATCAAAATTACAAAAGCTAAGCCACCCAATAGCAAACAGAAAATAGCATTTTTCACTGGTTGAGTTTATTAGTTGATGATGGGAACGTACGTAAATACAACTACCTTCCACCCAATTAGTACAAAAAAATATAAGATACTTGTGTGTTCATAGACCAAAGTTACGAGATAATTTTGACACATACACGAAAAGTGGTTGCAGAAGGTATCATAAAGGGAAAAAGTAGTTGTAGGATAAGTGAGTTGTAATAAAGCTTTTAATAGAAATCTGAAAATGGCGTTTTCTGGATCATGGGCTTGCCACTTGGATATTGATCATTCTACCTGTAAAAGTAAAAGCCTAAAATGTAACGTGATCTCTAAAAGCATAGGATTTGTCACGAGATGTTTGTTAATTTTCTTGCACTCATGCATCGTTAAAACTCTAGAAAATGGAAACCTGGCTCTTTTCTTTTTTAGGTACGTATACCCCTCAGAACCACGTCTCATTCTGAGTTCACGAATTGCCTGTGATAAGTTGCATGGTGAAACGTGTGCTGTGGTTGAAAGTACACCACGTATTGTACTTTATGGTGCGCAAAAGAGGGAAAAAAAATGGACGAGCTAAGTGAACATGAAATGAAAAAGGCTAGTTATAAAAAAATGTGTTGTTTTGGTGGCTTTAGGCCAATTCAAGACAAATAAAGTGTGCATAAGTTTCACGAGAGAGCTTGTATATCACTCTGAAGAAACTTAGATTGAAATCTGTTCTTCTTTTATGCCAAAATTCTATTATTCTGTGGTGATTGTTACTGGGGTGTGGTGTGTGAAAGGATTTGGATGGTGATCGACTCAAGTGCTGGTTTTTGTGTTCAAATTTTCAATGTGTAAATATGATGCAACTTATCTTGGTTGAAAACTTGAAGCTAAGCATTGTTGGAGAAAATGTGGCAAGCGAACGTCGAAATCAGCGTTTGACTTGCTTCATAACACATAAGATTCAGCCATTTTTTGTGCAATGCAGAAAAACTTAGATCCTGCAATTTTACATGTCAAGTGTAAGGTTACAAATTTCACTACACATAGCTGCAAAAAATGGAGAGAATCCGAACCTGTAGTAGTCTAATGAAGAAGACATGAAGTTATTACCTTCAATACTGTTTCTCTTTTCACATATCATTCCGTTTGTATGATTGCATAAAAAACTAAAAGAGACAGTGTCAGAGAGGAAGATTCTTAATCTTATATATTGTGTTAAATGTAATGAGATGTAAGAGCAATTCATGGTAATTAATTATTACAAGATGTTAATGTCAAGTGTAAGATGTTCTTCATATATTTGAATTTTTATTAAGAAAAACCAGTGCGCGTAATTAAAGCTACGTGGTGGTGTTGCGTTGAATTCGCTCACTTCAAATTCTGAAAATCTGCAGAGAATTGAATATCCATAAAAAGCAAGAAGGCACTGCTAAAGTAAAATGTAATAAGCTGCGAACAAGAAACATCCATGTCAGGACAGAAAATCACTCCAGAAGCAATACCTTGAGTATAAAAAGAAGAATTAATATTTCAGCAATTTATTTCATAGAATTAAAAATATAATAACTTTTAATATACAAATTATATTATAATTAAAATCTATAATAAATTGTTTAAATATATAAGTTATGTTTTAAATTTATAATAGATTATCTATATCATTTTGATGTTACAGTGTGATATAATAACATAATAACATGATATGCTAATAAAATTGCCATTTTAACAATAATAACACAACAAAGTATACAATATAACGTCATCAGATATTGAAATAAGAAAGTGATGTAGTTATAAGAATTAAAATAAATATATATATATATATATATATATATATATATATATATATATAAAATTAAAAGGATTAAAATGAAATAAGAACTTTTTTATTTATTTTAAGAAATGAATGTGTGGTTTATTATCACAGTTATAAAATAAGTACGAGCAAAGATGAACTCAACCTAACAAATCTATACAATTTAAATTTAAAATTTAAAATATACCTATAAATTCATAAATAATCAAATATTACTTTCGTGTCCAATGATTATAAAAGTGTAAACCAATATTATTTATTTTATCCAATTTTAACCATCTAGCATTATTTGCTCATCCGAACCAAATCAACAGTTCGTCCAATTTTTTTTTGGATTTCTTGGAAATGGGCGATTATTTATTTATTTTTAGGTCTCGTATAAAGGATCATCAACCTCTAATTTTCCAAATTGATTTTTTATCAATGAAAACCTTTCTTCTTGTAATGTTATAAATTTGAAGTTTTGTCTTCAAATGTATACAAAGTTCTGGAGTTTTAGTAAGAGAAAAATGTAATTAACTCTATTTTAGCCTTTCTATTTCTTCACAAGCTTAACTTTCGTCTTCCAAAACATAAAATTTTCACACACAAAAGGATAGCCTATTAAGAAATTGGCCGTTGCTTCCTACATCCGTCAAATTTCCACCTCCACCCCATCAAAATGATTAAGGAAAATTTTTTCGATAATTAGTGGTGATTGCTTTCTAAAAAAATTCCAAAATTGTTTATAGTTATCCAAAAAATAAATTTCAAAAGTGATAAGGTGCTGGAAGAAATATGACGGTACAAAAAGCAATAGCCTAACAAATTTCTTCCAAAGACTAACTGAAAAAAGATTAAAAAAAAAACGAAGAAACACCAAGACAACTGACCCAATAAAAAATTGTTGACCTTAGCATGGCAGATTTGAAAACGTATAATAAAGAAAAAATACAAAATAAAAAAATTGCATAGTAATTTTTCTTTTAAAATCTCTGGCGTCTACACTGCATTGATTAAAGGGATTTTCACGTCATAATTCATTAGTAGGCATGAATAGTGCATTGATTATTCTGTTTTCCTTCACGTGCGGGCTAAAATTTGGCAGTAAGTCCGAAATATGCAAGTAGTAACGAAAGTTCTGGCCAACTGCAAGCATTAGAAGTTGGCTCTAGACTGAACAGAAACGAGGGATGTAACACTCCATTAGTAGAAACTCAATTCAAAATCTTCATTGAACGATAAACTGAATATAAACTCTTAAGCTGATAAAACAATCAATAGGAGAGGGTAATCTATCATTAACTCCAACTACAGGCACATTCTCTAGAAAATTAAACAAAAAATAAAACACAACATTATCCTTAAGGAAGATTAGAACTGGTTGGCGCTCCAAAACCACCAGATCCACGACCAAAGCCAGGCCTTCCGCCAGAACCCTGCAAATATGGTAAACCAATTACGAGGGAAAACAATACAGAAAAAGAAAACAAAAGTAAATCTACACAGCACAAAAAATGTCCCAAGCTCATACAAATATAGTTATCAACATTAGAACTTAACTGCTTCACGAATCTACCATAACTTAAATTACAAAGCCTAATGATCAGCCACATGACACTTAAATCAGTTTAAAATGTTCTATACTGCACAAAAAATTCCCAACATTGACAAAAATTTCTGATCAGTTTCATCAATTACTCGACACTATTGATGAGAAATATATTGCACATGTACAAATCCGATTTGTCAAATCGTATGAGTTCCCAACCCAGTATTTGGTTTCACATTTTCTACAACAAAAAGGAACAAATCATAGGAAATTATAAGTATTCCCAGTCAATTTGATTACATTTAAACTAAGACATAATAAAGCAAAATGAATCAACCTTCCTTGAAAAAGTTAATTTTAACCTATTCATGTCAACTTGTTCAAAAGTTTGCAAGTGCTTGAAAACTAATACTTATCTAAGACAAGAGCTCTACTACGGTAAAAAATAACCCAAACTGAGCACAACTATAAACCATTTCTTCCAGCGAAGGCAACCATAGGAGCCTATAAATCTTTTTCACATAAATAATTTAACTTGAACCATAATTTAATATCTCTGGAATTCTACACTACATGGCAAAGAAAAAAAATTCAAAGATTTAAACGGAAACGACCATACACATACGAACGACAGGCAGATACATTGGACTAACAAATCATTTGATTTCACAAACTACCATCATCAAATGCAACTACCATTGTAACAGCAACATTATAACCAATCAGGAAAACTTCACAATCACCTTACCCAAATTTACTCATAATTTTAACACAAGTTCAATAAGCATAACCCAACCCTAGCCACAAATATACTCTAGGTAGTTTAAAACTTGAGAACAGGCATAGTCCTAGTCACTAACATAGCCTAGTGATGAAAATGAGAATAAAAACAAGATATAGGAATGAAGGGATTTAAAAGAAGCGAGGTTTTAAATCTTTTCACATAAATTAATTAATTTTACTTGTGTTTCAACTTGTTCAGAACCTCTCCACAAAAGGACCTATAACTTATAAGGGCTTGGAACAAAATACTTATCCAGACTAAAGCTCTATAAGTTATAGGCTAATTCAAAATGAGCTAAAATAAAAATCATTTCTTCAAATAGGAAGCCGTATAAGTGCATACCATGTAGAACGCATTCAATGAAAAAAAAAGACAACACACAATGATGATGAAAACTAAGTCAAAAGCAAATGACAATCAAGATTACACTAAAATAAACAAAAGATTAATTGCAGCGAAAAATAGGATTACCCCAAAAGAGGGTCTGTAATCAGCAGGAGCTCCTCCCTTGTCTCCTCCAAAGTCCCCACCGCCTCGGGGACCTCCACGGTATCCATCACGATCACCACCAAATCTACGCTCACCCTCAAAGCGTGGTGGGCCCCTGTTCAAAACGCCACAAATCAGGCTCATTACAATCAACTAATAGAAATAGTAACTATCAGTTAATTATAACCAAATCCCTACATCTCTTGTACTCAGTTAAGCTAGTTAAGCTCATAGTACCACACTATGATACTAATCCTACTATACATGATATTATTCAATCATTTACAGTGATTTTCTTCGCATACCTAGGGCGATCACCGGATGGGCCGCCAAAGGGCCTGCCAGGTGGCTTGGCCTGTTTCTTCAAAGTGGCAGGGACAATTTCGGAAGGAAGGTTAAGATAAGTTCTGAGAAACTCTATGCCATCATTAGTGAGGAACCAGTAGTAATGCATCCAAGCAAAGGTCTCCCTCACGTATTCGCGAGATTTGAAACTCTGCATCAGCTTAATCACCTGCAGATTAGGCACATCAATCTCAGGGTGCTTCGCCAAATTGAAGTCCTTCTTCGCAAAGCAAACTCCCTCTGCACCATCAACACCGAGAAAAGGTCAGACTACTTATTCCACGAGATGAAACCCTAACGAACAAACACGAATGATGATAAACTATAATGGACCTACCTTGGAAGAGGTACTTGCAGATCTCCTTACGGTTCTTCTCCGGGATAATCTGAACATATAAAAATGCACGCAAGTGTCTGCGTCAGAGTGAAAATTGAACGAAACATTGAAAATTTTTGGGGATAACGAATTTGTGAACATACCATTGTGTGAGAAGGTGAATGAAGAAGAAATGGATGCTGGGAAACAGAGCTCGGCGTCCACACTGTTATCTTTGCTGCCTTGTGGCGTATAAACCCTAAATTCTCACTTGATCGATTTTTCGTATTAAATGGGCCTATTAATGGGCCGGACTGGCTCATTAGAGCACGACCTATAAACACATATTTGGCCTTCACTTATCTATGAACCCATGTGGGGGCTTTTTCCTGCACCTCCAAAGACTTCTACTGCACCTTCAAATATTAATTGCACTGTCTATTTTACCCTTCTGACTCACCTCTCTCTTAATTAGGTAAAAGTAATTAAAATATTTATTGAAGTAAGTGAACTGAAAGTTGAGACTTGAATTTGGTTGTTGCGCCTTGCGCCCTTCTCCCCCTCGACAAGTCACTTTCATTGTTGTTTTCAGAACCTCTATTGTTTTCACTGTGAATTGTGTTGCACTTTCGCTGCTCAGGTTTATCAAAATGTTGTTTCATTTTTCAGTTATTTAAGTTATATCTTCTTAAGGTATGTAAGTTATTGTTGGACGTCCATCATCCATCATTTTGAAATACTATATTATGCATTCAACTTTCATATATCAACCATTTTATACAATAGGCTTTGTATATATGGAATACCAAATGCATTTTTTGTATATAGTGATGCATGTTTGTGAATGGTTATGAATGGGTGATTTGTGTTTGAAGATATTGATAGATAACGACATCGAAAAGAGAAAAAAAAACTTAGAAAGCATAAACCCGACTTTGACATCCGGTTATGCCTGATTTATAAATCCGGTTAAAAATTTAAACGGATTTTGGCATCCGGTTTTTCATGTACACATACACCGGTTTTCGAAATCCGGTTACGTAAAAACGGATCTACAAATCTGTTTCACACATTACACGGATTTCGATATCCGGTTAAATTTTTTAATTGTTTATATTTTTTCTGATTCATTATATATTTTATTTAATTTATATTTCTTTTTCCAACTTTTAAAAATAAAATCTTTTGTTAAATATTTTTAATAAAAATATAAAACAAATCAGTGGTAATGATAACCACGAATTTCATTTTACACAAACCGGAAATCGAAATCCGGTATTGATTTTGGATTTTTTTTATTTAGTTTTAGGTATAATATTTTATTTATTTAACATATTTGTTTTATATTTTTATTTTTAATTTTATTAATTGGTTAAAAATTTAATTTCCTTTTAATTTAATGTTAAATAGTTTTTTAATAATTTTTTTATTTGTTATTTTTTAAAATTTTATATTTAATGTTTATTGTTTTAATAATTTTTTTTTATGTTCTGTTTATTTTTTAAAGTTTTTTTTATTGTGTATCATATAATTTTTTATATGTAATGTTATTTTTCAATTTATTTTTTTAAATTTAAAAATATTATTCATTTATAATTATTTTAAATTTTTATTGTGTATCATATAATTATTTATATGTATTGTAATTTTTTATTTTTCAATTTTTTAAAAAATTTATAAATATTATTCATTTATTAATTATTTTAATTTTTTATTATGTCATGTAGGTGATTATAATCTCTTCATATATAAAGATGAAAGATTTTCATTTGAGTTATTTGGATTCATTAATAAATTTGAGTTTGATGTCAAATTTCTCCTCTTTTATTAATGATATATGCGAAGAGGATTATACAATATATGACTAAAAAATATATAAAAAATAAAATTAAAAATATAATAATTAAATGAATAAAAAAATTAACAAATTAAAAAAAATAAAAATAAATACATAAAAGCTGAAGTTTAAAATTCAAGAAATAATAAATATTAATAAAATATATATTTTAAAAACAATTAAACAATAACTAAATAATATTAATCAAATTCAAATTAAATTTTATATATAAAATAAATAAATAAAGTAAACTACCGACATTAGAATGCCGGTAACTTTAAAAAAAGATTTAGTTTAACAACCGGATGATTGCCGGTATATAATTTTATTTAATATAATTATACTAACAACTAATAAATAAGTAAAGTTAACTTTAAAATAATTAAATATAATTAATCTAGATATTATAAAGACAATATATTAAATAAATATTTATCATTATTAATTAAAAAATAACAAAAGTAAAAATAACTATAAAATATGTAACTTAAAAGATATACAAAAAATTAAATTAAAAATAAAGTAATAAAATGAATAAAAAATTAAAAAAAAAATAGTAAAAATAAATACATAAAAACTCAAGTTCAGAATTAAAAAAAATAAGAAATATTAATAAAATATATTCTAAAAACACTTAAACAATAACTTAATAATACTAATGTGAAATTAAATTAGATTAAATTTTACATGTAAAATAAATTAAAAAAAAACTAACGGAATTGAAATGCCGGTATACAAATATCAATTTTAAATAAAAAAGTAATTAACGTACCAGATTTCTATTGCCGGTATATAGTTTTATTTAATATAGAATTAAAATTAAATAATTAATATATGATATAAAAAATTTGAAATTAAATTTTATAAATAAATAAAAACATTAAGAGGTAACAAATAATAAATAAGTCAAAATTATTCGAAAATAATTAAATTTTATTAATCTACATATTATAAAATAAAATATTTTAAATAAAAATTTATCATTATTAATTAAAAATTAACAAAGTAAAAATAACTACAAAATTTAAAATAATAAAATTTTATTTAACGTACTTATATAAAATATAAATAATCTAAAATTAAATAATTAATACATAAATTATAAAATAATAGAAATTAAAACTTATAAACAAATGAATAAAAAAATACGAAAATTTAAATTATCAGCGGATTACCAATGCCGATTCAAAAGAAGATAATTTTGGATTTCTTAACCGAGCTTCGATTGTCGGTAGAAAATTAAACCGAGTTTCGAATGCCGGTAGAAAATTAAACGGGTTTACAATGGTGGTCCACAAATAAAACGGAGTTTGAATTTCGTTTAATCACTCACCGGATTTCAAATGCCGGTGCACTATGGGTTACGAAAGTTCAAGTTTTTTACCGGGTTTAGAAAGCCGGATAAATATTTTACCGGGTTTCGAAATCCGTTCTACCTAAATCCATTTTTAACTTCTACGAACGATGCTATAAATAATGTTACACGATATATTTTTTCCATGTTGAAACAATAAGCATATTCATCTACATCTCCAAGTATATTCAAACAATAATCATAAATACAAGTATATTCAAATAATAATCATAAATAGAAGAATAATGCTTACTGGAAAAAGAAAGAACCTTTCCTTGCAGATTTTCATAGCGGCTGGTGCGGCTTTGGATGCAAAGGGTCTCCCCTAGCAGTTGAAGCTTTGCTTTCAATTTGGGGGTGTGAGATTAAAGGTAACTTTTATTAAAGAGAGACTGGAAGACGGATTTATGACAGCCGTGAGTTAAGAGTAGAGAATCTTTTTTAATTTTTTTTTACCGTTCAACAATAAAAGGTTTAGAGGATATTATTGAAATTTTGAAATTTTTGGGGGTGTAGTAGAAGTCTTTGGAGGTGTAGGGAGAAGCCCCCACCCATGTTTATAGTTGTTATTTTTGCACTAGAACTTTCTGTATATAACACCAATAAAATTATTAAATTAGATTTTAATATATTTATTTTATTTAGTTATTTATATTAATGTGTGAGATATACATAAAAGCTTTTAGTTTGGAAATATTGAAGAGAAAATATATAGATTTAAAAAATTAATTAAAAATATATAAATATTTTTATAGAAGAAATATCTAGAGTTGATAAATAGACACCTTAAAAAAAAATCCTTTAAAATAACATAACTACCCTCATAATGAAGAAAAATAACGATTAAAACCGTGGTCTGTTAATAAAATGAAAAATACATTAAATAACGGCCTATGATCAATGTAAGTGTGATTACATAAATTAGACAATTAATCGTTTTAAGAAAAATAAGGTTGTTATTGGATGTTGTATTTGATCTTTTAGTCTTTGTAAATAACTGATTACGAGTGTGTAAAATATTAGTAATACTAAAAATAATAAATTATACTTTTTTAACATGTTCAATTATTTATATTTGATTCAGGAATAGGTTTTGAAAATATAAAATAATCAATTATATTTACATTGAAATAATATATTATCTTATTATTCCTGTTTTCTGCTAATATTTCTGTCAAATGATTTGCGAAAAAATATGCATTTAATCAATGCATTTATATATTTCAAACACGAAAATACTCCAATTCCATTGTTATTATTAAGTTTACAGACTATAGTTAAAGCTTTATATACACTGAAATGAAATGTTGGCTCAATTTGAAGATGATTCAAAAAATATAGTTTGGGAGAATGGAAAAAGAGCATGGTTCCACCCCTCTTCCCTTTTTACTTGATCTCTCTTTGAATTAGCCTCGAGGTTGTAATTTGTGGTTGTATAAAAACAACAAATCTATTTAACAATCTCTATTTAAGGTTGGTTTCAAAAGAATCAATATTAATTAATTGGTGTTTTAAATTCGGAGTTGTTGAATGTCAAAATAATAGTACCCATATTCCAATCCGCTTGCATAATTTTAATTTATAGTTTGTAAACTAGCGAAACGTATTCTTTCACTTCTCCCTCAAACAATAATTTGGAACCCAGACTCATTCGAACAAGTTATTGCAAACTAAAATCTAAATGGTTTTTGTCATTTTAAATGAAATTTGGTTAAAATTATGAGTGAAATCAAGGAATTTACCTGAAGTTGAAAACTTTGATTAAGGAATCACGTAAATATTTAGTATCAAATTTTTAATCCAGGATAAAAGTCATATATGTTTTTAGTTCTACCAGTGATGACTAACTTGGTCTTAATTTGTGAAAACCAAACAGTCATTTTTTTTTCAGAAGCACATTTGTCTCACCGTTCTTCCAAACAAACTATTAATTTGTACATAAAATATTAAGTTAATTTATATTTTCCAAAATAAGATCTGGGTACCAATATATCCTAAGTTGTCAAATTTATTAAAGTTTTTATATAGGAGTATCAACCATTTTTAACTCTTACAAGTTAATTGTGTTCTATACAAAACCGGTTCTGTTGAATCTAGGACAACAAATAGAGAATTCGGTAATAAAAGCGACTTTAATAGTTATGTACACGTAATTTGTTGACATCATAACCCAACTAAAAATTTGGTTATATTTTATAATTTGCAGTATAATTATTATCAAACTGAGTAAATTTAAAGTACATAGCATTTTGAGATTGAATAATATTATTTTTCATTATTAATGTATAATTTATTTTGACATTGAAAATATTTAGGGTTTAGGGTATTATGATTGAAAGGGCATTATTATCGTTGTTGATGAAACCAAATTAACCCGCGCCACTATGAAGTGGGAAACTAATCAATGCATGCACAGCCTTTATGCAGAATCTCTTTTTCTCCATCTTTTTGCATTTGGTGTTTTTGGGACTTGCGAATTGGGGGACATACATGTGATAAGTCAATGTTTTTTTTTTCACTTTTTCTCTTTTTCATAGACAGGTTGGTGTAAAAGGACATGTAAATGCAAAGAACAAAAACTCATTATTGTCGTCCACAAGCAACATCACAGTCAAACGATAGAGCTAAAGAACGAAATTGCTGATACCAAGATTAATCTCTACCAGATAATAATCACAAAAAAATCTGTGTTAGAACAAAATAAAAAGATATAAGAAGACACAGAATTATGTGATGCGGGCAAAACCCATGCATTATTATCATTTGAAAATCCAACACATGTACAGTCAAATATCTAGCAACTGGAAGATGCTTTACATGTCTTCAAAATAAAGCTTTTGCTGCTGCTGCTGCTAGTTGCAATCACCTTTATTTTCTTTCTTTTTTTTCCCTCTTGCACGTCAAAAACACCCAACAAACATCACCATTGGTTACATACAATACATATTTTTCTTCTTACCTTCAATCACATTAATCACAATCTTTACAAATCAGCAATCGAAAGAAAAAAACGTGCATATCCTCTGCAAATTCACAAAGCTTGGCCTGGACCATTTCGTGAAAATGTCTTCCTAGCTAGTCAGAGAGGTCATAGAAGAAAGTGGGGACACCTTCCACAATCATTTTAATCTCACAAAGAAGAAGGAAAAGGAGAAAGTGTGTTTGCTTCCACATTTGCCGAATTTGGTCCTAGTTCTTCCCCACCAATATGTCCTTCAACGCTGTCCCAGAAGAGAAAGTTAGGACATTGCTGCTGCGTTTCCACCCATTCATTTAAACCTTGCCTCTGCAGGCACTCCAGTGCTATATCTCCTTGCTCCTCCATGGTACAAGGTTGTACCTCAATCGGGACCATGTTGTCCACGTTCTCTATCAATGGTGGCAAATAATTTGTGGTGTCCAAGCCCACAGTCACTGTTAGAGGAGGAAGCGCCTGAACCTGATGGTGGCTCAGGTTCCATGTTTCAGTGCTCAACCCCACCGCATCTTGAAAATTTTCAGCTCGCACACTGTTGCAGTCTGTCGCTGGGCCTTCCAGTGAAGGTGTCTCGAACATGAACAGAGGGCATGTTGAGGAAAACAAGGTTTCTTGAAGTGGTGGTTTTGTCTGTGGATTATCTAGGTTGGAAGAAAAGTGGCCAAGTAGATTGGAACTGTAGCTGAACTGGGAAGGATTGTGATCGATACTTTGTGCAATAGTGGTTGAAGACACTGAAGTCTTTCTTATTTTCTTTTTTATCCATGAGTTCCAATAGTTCTTTATTTCATTGTCCGTTCGACCTGGCAAGTGGCTTGCAATGTGTGCCCATCTGCATTTCACAGATTCAATAATCAATATGGAATTCTATAGCAGATGCTTATAGATCTATATATAATCAAGCAAGTTTAGACATATACTAAGAAAAAGAAAGAGAGAAAAAGTGTACATAAAACCCTTGTATATATTTTTTAAGACACTGTATAGTTTCTCTCTGTATAATTTGGAAACATTTGTGTGAAGAAAAACCTGATAGTGGAAAATGAATAGTAAGATAACGTTTTAGAAGTATATACAGATCTATATCATCTATATATATAAGACTGAGAAGGTGGAGAAGAGAATATAGGGCTGAAAGTATTGATCTATTGACTTCCCTAGAAATGAATTTGCTTCTGTATAGATAAAACGGGACAACTTTTGCCATTACTTTTTGACTGCGATATTTATGTGAAAAAAGAACTTAAGCAATAGATACAGATAATTGAGAATGGTGTGGATTGTATGATGTTTAAATAATGGAATTGAATGAGAAATCTGGCTCATTTTGTCTGCTCCAAATATACATGGAGACTAGAAGTGCAATGCTGGTTTTATACCTAGTTTATTTGTTTATCAGAACTGAAATTGAAAGATGAAACATAAGGAATGCCTTAATAAGCCATCATCATAAGTCCTTCGTTAATTTATATAACAATCAATGAAAATCATAACAAATTTCATAATTTCCAAACTTTCTTTTTTTTGCCTAATAGAGAGCTATTAAACTCAACTCAACGACAGCTAATGATGTCGTATATAGGACCGAGAAGAAGGCATGTGTATTGTGACAGTAGGGCAGAAAATGCAGGAAGATAAAGCAAGAGAAGGATTGAAGTGATGATGATGATTCAAAATTCTGGGTATAGCATAAAGCTATATAGTGTAATTCAAACCTGTTGCCTACGACCCCGTGAAGGCTTATAATTAACTTTTCCTCCTCTGGTGTAAACCTGCCTCTCCTAATATCAGGTCTCAAATAATTAATCCATCTCAAGCGACAACTCTTGCCACACCTTTGAAGCCCTGAAAGCCAATTAATCAAGCACAGATCAGAAATTATAAACACTACACTCACAGGGATTCTGGTCCTTTAAACTTAATCACTCAAATAAACATATATCAGAAACAACTTAATCAACAATGAGAAAAGTCTTAATTAGATTTTTTTCGTAAATAATATTATTTTTTTGAATTATATATACTGAAAAAGAAATTGTTGAATTGATTTAAATATTGTTATGAAAAGGAGAAAGAAAGAAAGAAGAACAGACCAGCTTTTTCTGGAACTTCACTCCAGCAGCCGTATCCATGAGTTGTGATGTATCTGATGAGTTTTTCATCTTCCTCGGGAGACCAAAGTCCTCTTTTAACCTTCTGTTGGTTGCAGCAAGAATGGTGACCCATATTTCTAGGCTTCTTGCTCTGTCGTCTTCTTTTTCCTTCTTTTATATTCTTGTTCCCTAAGTGGCTTCTATTGCCTGGATCAAATTTGTGTGCAATAGTTAAAGACTCTCTTTCCTCCCCCTCCTTTTAAAAGTACATGCCCTAGCCGACATACATTCAGAAACCTCATGTGGGCTCCATGCAGGGGACCCACACCTCCATCTAACCCTACAATGACGTTCCATCAACCTAACTCCATATATTGCTAACTATTCATTACTGTGTAACCATTTCTACGTACCTCTAGAGTGGAGCACTTACGTAACCAAACTTCCTCATACACCACTACATATCTAAAACCCTCGCTCTTTTCTCTTCTCCGCACATCTTTCAAATCCAAAACAAAAAGAGGGATAGAGAAGAAAACGAGAGGCTTGGTAATAATAACATCTTTTGCCGGTTGTTTATGCACCTTCTTCGCCCTGTCTGCTGCAACTATACACTACTGGATTCTCTCTCTGATATCGACTTCCAGGATTATTTCCACATTATTATCTCCAAGCTAATCACTAATACTTTATTTAATGCTTCCCACCACACATTAAACTTATACATTTTTTCTATTACTTATAATTATTTGTTGGACATTTATTAAATAAAATAAATTTATGATTACCACTTTATTTATAAAATTAAGTTAAATTTAAAGTTTGATTCTTTATATGATATTAAAATCATGAAATAAAATATATTTTAATAAGAATTTTGTTGTTCGTTGAATTTCTCGTATTATTATTAATAATTAATATCTGGTCTCATTTCTATGTATACATACTTTAATTTTATAAAATTTAAAGTTTAAAGTTCACGTGTTGATATTATCTGTATTTTTAATTTGTACCATGTATGAAAATTCATCGGACGAGCAATAGATAATACAATACTAAACTAGTTTCAAATGAACTTGGTCGAAATGAACTTAAAAAAACTCAAGGTAAAAAAATGTGTCAGTAGTTTTCCTACCACACGGAACGAGGAATAAGATATAGAATTGGTATATGGTCGTACATATATATAAAATAGATAAGTTTTTGACTACTAAATTTTGATAATTTTCTCTTATAACATGATGAGTCATTTTTTAAGTGGCTTTTTATTTTTTCATTTTTTCACTTTTAATATTCCAAAATCACTTAAAAAATGTTACCTCATGTTATAAAATAAAATAATCAAAATTTAATAGTCAAAATATCATTATCGTATAAAATCAAAACAAAGAATATCTTCACACCCAAGAGAGTCTACTTTTATAGGGAGAGATCGGAAGATGGCGAATGAAAAAATGATAGAGAAAATTGAGATGACAAAAAATATTGATATTATTAAAGTGATTACATACAACTCATACTATACTGCAGAGCAATTATGAAATTATGAGAAGGGGTTTATCTTCTTTGTACGTTTTTTTCTTCTTCAGAAAGAGCTTCATGGAAGTCCTGAAGTTTTCATTTCAATTTTTCACATCAAAGAATTAGTTAACAGGTCTTGCACATAAAATGATACCTGTAATATCAAAAGTAACTGTGAAAATATAAATGGTGTACCGAAAAAACTCATGACTTGTATTTTATTCATAAAGGGTATTTTCCTTTCTTTTTCATATGAAACACAAAGAACCGGTCAAATAAATAAAAGGAAATTAAATCTCTCATAAATTTGAAACTCTTAATTCAATCTTATTAAATTTATTATGATCTATTGAGTCTTCAAAAATAATTTTTTTTAATTAAATTTTTGTAATTAGAACTTTTGTTAATTATGTGAATTGATAATTATTTTTCTTTCTCACCTTACCGTTAAAAAACCATGTTAAAAATAATCTTCTTTTAGAATTTGTTGTATTTATTAAAAATTATTTTAAAGTTACTTAAAATTATAAAATACACAATTGTAAAATTATAATTTTTGTAATTTTATAATTTATATTTCTGTACATTGTAATTTTATATTTGTATAATTTTATAATTATATATATATATATATATATATATATAACTTTTTAATTAAATATTTCATAACTTTAATTTATTTTAAAATTAATTTTTGTTAAATAAACAAAATCTTAAAGTAGATATCATCGTCATCATCTATATATGAGAGAATAAAATAATTGTCAAATCATATAATTAATAAATTAATATAACAACAAATTAACAAATTTAAATTTCTAAAGACTTAATATATCACAAAAATTTACCGTAAATTTAAAATTTAATTAAGTCCATTACAAATTATTATTTTCATATTTGGATTCATGGAAAAATAATTTACTAGAAACGTTTGCTAATTCTGTCCATGATTTTTACAGTCTAAGCTTCATTCAACTTTTCAATGATTGAAAATGTTGGAATTGAAAAAAATAAACATAATAATTATTTTTTGGCTTTAATAATACAGTATTGGTCAAATCAAATGTCTTAAGTTTAAGCAGGTAATTTGCTGTATTATCCTTGATTATGTTGTATTATCTTCAAGTGACAATATATTAATCCCAGTGTATGACTCGTACTAAATCTACTTTGAGAATGTCAGGAATTGTACTTAATTTTAATTTATCTTAATCACAACCTAAATTTAAATTATTAAGAAAACTTGTGATATATAGATTTTTCTTACAATAATATATTGAAAAATTTAAATTCATCCGAATGCGTTTAATTATTGGTGTTTGTGATTGATATTAATTACGTCCTGTCCCGACAACCACAAGTTTACCTGTGTGGCAGTTGGAAAAAACAACGATAACTACCCAGACATCACTTATTATTTAATTTAATAATAGATCACTTTAATCATATCATTAATTTGTTGATTTGCTAGCCATGCAATAATTTTTTTTAATTAAAGTGGCCTTGTTTGAAGGGTAGTAATAATAATGTAATTTAATTTTAACAACACCAAATAGAATAATAATGTAATTAATAAATCTTAAATACAAATAATTACATAAAATTTAATCATACTGTAAAAAAGTCGTGGGTGAAAAAGAAGCAATGGTTATGACAAGAATTGCAGGTTTGAGTATCTGATAAACATTGGTACTTGATATGCATGAAACTTCATTTTCTCTGTTTTCAATTTCACCAGTACTTCACAATCTAATTTTTGCCCTCTACTGAAAACATGAAACTTCAATCTGATTTTTGTATTATTGTTTTCTGTACCTTTTAATTTTGTCGTTGAAGTTTGGCTTGGTTTTATCTTAAACGCCGACACATTTTTTTTCATGGAGTAATTGGCAATAGAAAATGTAAAGAATTAATTTATATCGTCGAGACTTCCGATATGATTAGGGTAGACTTTTCCTTAATTTCACAAAACTAAATTATAAGGTGAGATTTGCGCTTTATATATATATTATGAAATTGTCTTATGAGACTTCTAACATCAATACATAATTAATTATAATATAAATATTTGTGAATTTTTATGTAAGCATGAAGCCACTTAAATATAGTTTTGTCTATATATATATGTTGAAAGTAAAATAAATTTTATGGTATGGTTAATTTTAATAATGGATGAGGGTGAAAGGAATTAAATGGTGAATTAGTATATATAAATGGAAATGGTAGGGCCAAATTGCACTCCATTGCTCCTCCTTAAAGCTAACTATAATCATTTACTCTTTTCATTTCCTCCCAAAGGTCTCTTTTAAAAATGATTTAAATATGTATTACTATCAAAGTTTTAGCTTGCTATTCATACAAGCAAATGTCATTTTCTCTTCTTCTTTTCCATCAATTGTGGTGGTTCATTCGCATCAATCACCTCTCCCCCTTTCAACACTCCCACTTAACTATATTATTTTACATATTATATTAATATCAAAAGGGGAACGTTTCAAATGTCGTACTAGGGTGGCAAGAGCTTATATATATAATAATGTTTTCATGTAAAAAAGTTTTAGTAATTTAACAATCATCATACTTAAATTTTTGGTAAAATAGATAATTCTAATCTGAATGTTACAGTAGATACTAGTTGATTTATATGGAGTAATATATCATAAGTTAAATCAAAGAATTAAATAACTTTAAAAAATAATTTAGATGATATCCGAGTACATTAAACTTGTCAAAATAATGAAAAAAAAAAAGAGAGTTTTGAATTAAGCATGATGTTATTTAATCTATTTAACTAGTTAGATTTAACTTGCTGGTGTTATTTTATGCATATATAAGTTGGGACTGAAGAGGTAAAAGTTGTAAAGATATTAAAGTAATATAAATAATCACTTATTACAACAATCTTATAAATTTTTGGGTCTTTAAATAATTTACCAAAGTATTATTGATATATTAGATGAAATTTAAGCCATTTGAATTTTGGAAAAAACTTTCTTTGATAATAGCTAATATTCACAAGTTTCTTATTATAGAGGGGCAAAGTATCTTATTGAATAAGAAATGGCACTTCAAAATAAAACGTGGATATTTATTATCCACCATCATAATGCATTAAAGAAATGGTAGTCTTGGCATGCACAAGCACAACAATTAATTATAATTCAACCATTAAGGAAATAACGTTAAGAAAAATCCTTCCTTAATTTGTATGTATTATCAAATCAACGTCTTATACAACATTTTTTTTAGTTAGTATTGTCTTAATCATCATATCTCACATAGATTTTTTTTTTTCATCAACGATTTTATCTTATATCCAATGATACATATGATATGTTTGAATTTTGAATATAATATATAATATCTCAACTAGATGAATGATAATTTGGTTATCATGATTCAGCATACATATTCTCATCTTCATAGTTCTAAGTCACTTAGGAACTTCTTCACTCATAACATGTCTTTCGAAATTTTTGTTGCAAAACAATATTATGTTTTAGTTGTTTATGTAATATAGTTTAAGTTTTAACTCTTAAGGAAGAACTCTCATCATAAAACTAATCAAATATCATTTTGTTAGGAGTAAACCCATTTTATTGTATTCTTGATTAAATTTGAGTCAAAGTTTTATATTGAATAAAATAAAATAAAATTAAATACTATATAAGAGAAAAAACAAACGTGACTTTGTTGTCTTGAGGTTTTTAGATTAAAAGTGATAATAAATACCTTATGTATGTAAAACTAATATTATATATTTAAAATTGCAATCTTTTAATTAATATAATCTATATATATATATATAAATATATATCGTGTTGTTTTGATATTAAATTATTTCATGACAAATAGACCAAGAAGTACTCGAACAAACAACATATCGATCATTACTCATTATATTTCTTCAAAATCATTATTTGCAAGGTTTTGGTTTATCTCTCGGAATAATATGAAGTTTGAAAACTCATTTTGTTTCTCAGTCTCTTATGATTATTAAGTTAAATGAAATCTCTTATAATTTCACATTTGATATAAAAAATAATAATAATGTTTTGCTATATATGACAGATGCACATGCACATTGCAACTTACTGTCTTATCCAATCATTTTCTGACAAAGAAAGCATCTTAGAATCCAGAAATTTATGTATGGAAAATGATTATATTAGCATGAAGAAGAGTAGGGTAGTTCATTGCATGAAATTGCTTTTAGAGGCAGTGTCATTGTGTAATAGCAGCATGATCTCACCTCCATAACTAATAGGGTTTTCGATGGACCTATCATTCAATTGCGACATACGACGTTTGCTTACACGTGAGATTCAAGGTTATCAAAATAGTTTTTTTTTTTTTTAACTTTTTATTTTCAGAAATATTCTTAAAAATAGTTGTATATATTAGATAGTAAAATATAAGAATAATTAAAAACTTTACTAAACCCATTATCATTATAAATTCATCTTATATTTAATCAATATACCTTAATGATGAAGACATTAAATATAGGATTCAAGAAATGTTCAATAACAAATGACACTATACACTCAACTATCAATCGATATAGATCCTAAAATCATATCAAGAAATGAATAAAATAATTAATTAAACAGTATGTGTGTAATTTATAAAAAGTGATAGCGGTTTATAATAACAAAAATATATTAACAAACTGAATATAAAAATAATAGTTATTTATATATAATATCTCGAAACTAATGACTGATTATTTATAATATATACTTATATTTCTAATGAATAATTTTTAGAAATTAAAAAATAATAAATTATTTTACTGCAATTTTAATATGCTAAAATGATATTTTTACTTTTATTTTAACTCAATGAAGTAATATCTTATAGAAATTATTTTCTACTAATATTATTCTTTAAAACTGAACTAAATACTCATTCGCATAAAATATATTTATCTCGTGCATGAAAATATAAATGAGAGTTTGATTTGTTTTAAATAATGGTTTTGATACCATATTAGGAGTGAGTTTTAAGTCTAACTCAACCTCACAAAACCGACTTGTAAAATAAGATTTGCACCTCACTTATATATTATGAAATTACTTTATCTCTAATCAATATATTATGAAATTACTTTATCTCTAATCAATATGAGACTTTCTAACACCCAACCATTATTTTTCACATAACTTTAGTAACCAATGCATTTTGTTTTAAGATGATGAGGTGAGGAGTTGTATTAGTCTAAACCGCATGATGTTTATTGGAGATTGAATATGAAATGAATTGATTCCGAGTGAGGAAAAGCACTTTTCACCTTTAAAGAAATGAATGTGATTGCAGTGTTTGGGTGTGTGTGGTTATAAGTGCTTAAGTGGACATCACAATGAACTTGTACGTCTGATTATCCAAATCACAGCCTTGAATACACTCCCAATTCCACTTTTAAGTCACTCTGCTTCTCTGCCTTCTGGTCCACACACACTGCTTCTCTTATTTCAGTTGAAATTCTTGCAATGTGTCAATATCAACAATCATTATAGCTTCTTCCTCTTCTTTTTTTCTTCTAGGATATTTTGTTAATTACAAACCTTTCAAATTACAATAACATTATTGTTTGTAAGAAAATATTCATAAAAAGTTATTTACTTTTAACTGATTTTTATATAAGGACATTTTATATGTTTTTATAGTTCAAAAAAGTTTTTCTTTTAAGTTTATCTTTTCTGTCATGTTTTTTTATGATAAATCACTCCAAGTTGTTCACAGAAAGTAGAAAAGTGTTTTTTTTTTTAAATAACCATTAAACATATTAAAAATCAATTGTTTTAAACACATATTATTGGAAGAGAACACTTAAATGGAATAATTTGAATTACTTTATAACCACAATAAATTAAATCAATTTAATTTGCTTTCAATTGTTTTTTTATAACCTAAATTCCTTAGACTGTATGAACTATTATCAATAAATATTTTATTTTTCATTATATTTTTCAAGCATATAAATTACAATTTAATTTATTTCAAACAATCTTATTTAAAAGTGAACTAATGTTTAGAAATTAAATTAACATACTAATTTAATTTAATCTTACTTTTAAAACACTTCTATTGTTTTATACGGTTCAATTCATTATCAATTAATCAAATAATTAAAAAAAAACTTATATTATCTTCCAAGCCTGCAAATTATAATTTAATTTACTTCAAGCAAATCTTGTTTAAAAGTGAACTTGTAACGTTTAAAAATTTACAATTGCAATTTTTTATAATTGTATTGATTTATTAATTGGTAAAATACTAATCAATCCAAAATTTTCTAATGGTATTAAAGAAAAAAATATTCAAAACAAAATCATATAATTAAATGAGTCATTTTTCTTAGGTGACATGTCAAAAGAATGTTAGTAAATATATCTTCAAAACCTTAGTACCGGAATTTATAAAGAAACAATCTAAGTAATCAAAACGCACAACGAAGATGAATACCATCACAAATCATATGTCTAGGTGCAAACTTCTTACCAAAATCTTTTATCTTTTTTTGGCCTTCATCCCATGACACTGCTACTCGAAGATGTATACGCGATACTGCCAATGTTTAAGATGTGGATATACTTGAAATAAACACACTCATGTTCAAGTTAGATATGTGTGTCGTATGAAAATAAATACAATTAATAGTTTTTATCGTAATTTACTTGTAGCATAGATTTTTATGAGTGCATTTAGTGAAAAAAAAAATTACTTAACACATGAGTTTCTTACCCAATTATCACAAGTTTTGACGAACTTTATTATCTTTCTCTTTGTCAGAACTTGTTGCCCAATTTATGGTAGGAAGTATCTGCACATCTATGAATCCCCTGCATTCCATATAAGAAAATATTGTTTATGTGCTTTTTAAATAGTATAACTTTGAAATTCATTTTCAGAAGTTAAAAGTTATTATGCGATCAAAAATAAAAAATACCTTTTTCATTGGATCATACGAAATCCATTATTTTTCTTTAATTTTTCTTTTTGTACTGTATATCTCATCGGACCATCGACAACGCACAGTCCTTCGGTCCATCGAACAAGGTTGGGAGGGCTTGTCTATGAAACAGGACCACCAGTCGAACAGTCCCACAGATGAACCACAGGGGACCATCAGTCGAATGGCCCCACAGATGAACAACAGGGTACCATCAGTCGAACAACGCCACAAATGAACCACAGGGGACCATCGGTCAAACGACCCCACAAATGAACCACAGGGGACCATCGGTCGATCGGTCCCACAGATGAATTACACGTTACCTCACAGGGGACCATCGGTTGATCGGTCCCCAGATGAAGCACGCATACCCTCGTAAGGGATCATCGGTCGATCATTCCTACAGACAAACCACGCGTTACCTCGTAAAGGACCATCAGTTGATCGGTCCCCAGGTTGATCACGCATCAACCCATGGAGATCCAACGGTCGATCAACCTCATAGGTGATTCGCGTAGTGTCTTACATATGATCATCGATCAGCCACATAGATTAAATATTCACTTAAGGTTATTAAAGTCAAAGAAGATAACCCACCTAGTCAAGCGGCTATCGGTCGATCGGCCAAACTGAGCCAGTTAGCTGGGTTAATTAACATTAAACAAGTCAGTAATCTTGATTAAAAGATCATTGGGCCGTGATTAAGGAACCCTAATTATAGGCCCACACCGAAAACTATAAATAGGCCCAAAGGTAGGTTGGTGAGTATCTTGAATTCGCATTTATTACAACAGCTATACTTATACACCGATCGGTCCATCAACTGACTTAAGCATCAGAGCCTTTTAGACAGGTACCCCGATCGTTTGTTCAACCGATCGAGAGAGAAGGAAGCTTTCTTGGTGAGGAAGTTATCACAGATCAAGAAGAGAGGAGACTTAGCGAAGAAAGGAATAAAATTAAAGTGGTTTTTAGTAGGCGTTTGGTCCCTACACCCGAAACTCTTTTAAATTTCGCAATCTGAAAATTAAGAATAGTATTTGGATTATATAATTAAAAATTAAATGACTTCTATATCATGTAATTCATATTTTTTTTCTCTTAATCCTTTCCAATTTATAAAAGTTATTTTTCTCTTTTGAATTACACAATAAGTTATGGAGGTGCAGAAAGAAACTGCCATCCAAAATTGGGATAGAGGGTTCTGACAAAAAAGAAAGATAATTCAGTGCATTCTAACAGTAGCCCAATGATCAAGTATTAGGCCATTTATTTGGGCCGGAACCTTACTACATGGCTTTTTCTTCTTTGTTTTATGGGACATTTCCTCCTGCACCCCTTTTTTTCTTCCTGCACCCCATAAAAACATGCAATTCTAAAACTGTTCCTCATTATTATAAATATAATAAGAATCCTTGCAATTTTTTTTTTTTAATTTTTCCGGATTGGATGTTTAAGAAGGTATCGGAATAGCCGATCTGAAATATATGTTTTACACATTTTCGGAATAAATATTTTGGTATTACAGACTTTTTTTTTTTAGAAATAAATTTTTAATTCTAACTCAACTTTATTAAAATCAACATTAGTTTGTAAGATAAAATTTACATCTCATTTGTATATTGTAAATTGGTCTTATCTCAAATTGGTACGAGACTTCAAACACTTTTTAAACAAACTTTTTTTTAAAATCATATGATACATTTGAATACATTAAACATTATGAAAGCAGAAAAACAAAAATAAACAATAGAAACATTTAAAACTGAATACACTTAAAATGATTTTATCATAAAAAAAAAAAATCCGTTCAAAAAGTTAAAAAAACAATAGTTAAAGAGTACTACAGAAATATTTTCTAAACTCTTAATCTCGTACACATAATGTTGAAACGATATAATTTTGAGTTTACTCCCAAGTTCTGATAGCATGTTCGGATAACATTCTTTAAAATTATGACGTATGAGTAATCAATTGTGGAAGAAAAAAATATTGAAATTTTATTACAATAATTAAATTATTTAAAATTAGAAAAATTTAAACTCTCCTCTAATAAAAAAAAAGGAAGAATTTGAAAATTTTAATAATCTTATTTATTTTAGTAGAAACATGGTTGGCTTGACAAAGACTATAATATCGTTGTCCTGACAATATCTTGAATATCATAATTTAAAAAATTTAAATGTAAGTTTATGTTTTACAATTAGTAGAATTAAAAAAATTTAAGTAACTTATAATAATAAAATTTATAAATTCATTGTGTTAATATTTTTTTATATATTAAAAGTATATACAGTTCTTATATCAGTTACCGTCTCATCAGTGTTTTTAGTCATAAAAAATCCATCAATTTTATTGTTAACAATATATTTTGACAAAAGACTTTTTCTTAATTTGTCAATTAGAAACATTTTTATTTGAGTCAAAATTATTTTTCAACTAATATCAATTAAAATTATTTTTTTAACAATGCAAGTCAAATATTTTTCAATTTTCAATTGATATGTACTATAACTTATCAAAGTTATTAATGTGATTTATTTTTTTAATTACATTGTCATTTTTTTAACGAATTAGAATTTTTAAGGCTAGTGTGGGGAAAATAATTTTGTTATGAATTTGAACCACATTTATTCTATTGAAGTTTTCATGATTGTTTTTAACTATTTACAATATTTTTTTTTATCAACAATATCAACATTATTATTTTCTTTTTCAATAATTTTTAGAATTTGTTATTCTAATGTTAACTATAAAGACTTTCAATTAACTATGATAAGTTTTTTTTATTAATATTGATTGAGAAAATTTTTAACTTATACTCATAAAAGTTAACGAAAATAAAATTCAACTAAAAATGTGATAAATATAATTTTATAATCTAAGTAATTACCATCAAAATCAATTAAAAATAATTTAAACTGTCGTTAGTAGAGAATTATTTTTATTAATTTCAATAAAAAAGATTTTATCAATTTTAACAAAAAAGAAAAAATCAAAATCAATTTAAAAAATGTTAAATCCTAAAACTAAATTCTAAAGACTAATATTTTTAACTATTAATAACTATGTAATGATTAAATTTTTTTGTTGAATGATAATTAAAATACTTCATTTAAAATAAAAAATTAAATTTTAATATTTTTAAAATAATTTATTCAAACACAATGTGTAAAAAGTAAATGAATTTAAAACAACCTTCACTCAAATTCAATGTATTGACAATGATAAAATTCTTTAAGATACGCAATATTTTTTAACCTATTATTTTAATCATGATTATTTATTTTAATTATTTTTAGTAATATGATACGATTATCTAATAATAATTAAAATAATAGATTAAAAATAAGTAAAAAAAATATATTAAAGTATCATTATCCGTAGATTTCTACGCACGAAACTTTCCCTCTTTGTTACCTGTCTTTTTGAAAACATTAATTAATAATCAAAATGGATAAAACTAGAACATTTCATACTCTTTACTTTTTAAAATTCCTCACAACACTTCACAAAGAGCAGGATTGTCAATGACTTTGATATATTATGCTTTCATTATAGTGGTGGTGATGTCACATACAAAGTTTAATATTTTAAGTATTAGGTGGTTTCTTTCATTTCAGCATTAGTTGGTGTTCTAATTAAGTTGAGTCACATTCAAAAAAATATCCATTGTTGAAACTTTCAATCACTTGTAAATATTATACATTATAACCACCACAGGATATTTAAAAAAAAGGTAACTAATTACTCCACGATAATTCTGCCCGTTCTAAAATTATTACAATTTTATGCATTTCAAAATATACTCTATTCTCACTATAAAATGGAGAATATATTCACACAGAAAAAGACGGATTTTGTTTGGTAAATCGTAATATTTATTACGTCTATAATTAAATTTAACTGTTAACATAAAAACAAATTAAATAAAATAACGGAAACATAAATGTCAAATTTAGTATGATAAGGAGTTGATTATCTTTCAGTTCGACAGTGTAAACTAATAAAAAAAATAGTTGAAATTTATTTTCTGGATATTAATATTAATATAGTTTTATTCTTCGCAAGATACAGTTCTTACCAAGGCTGTTAAAAAAATTGAATAAAATTAAAAAAAAGAAGTTTATTATTTGAAATTAAATTATAAATAAATGAACTGTTTTTATTAGAAGTTAAACTAATCTATTTTCAGTTAAAGTTTTAAAACGAACTACCGAAATAATGGTTAAGTTACTACTAGTAAGTGCACTATTACAAAAGTTGAAAAAAAAGATATTTACATAATAAAAATCCGTATACATTGTTAATAAATGAAAATTTTACATACAAATCTTGTTTGAAAAATGAAAATATTTAACTAGAGAAGACTGAAGTCAACGAAGTTGAATAGATGGAGTGAGGGAAATAGAATAGAACCGTGTTTATCTATCTAATTGATTATTATCTAGGTTGCTTTCAGTGACAGGTGTAAAATGCGATCTTGATTTGACAAAAAAGAAATAAAATTGTAACGGTGAGTAATAAATGGTTCCAGTTTTGGTGTTGTAAATGTGGGGGATGGGGGAGAGGGAGGGACAGTGTGGGAAAAAAGAGAAAAGAAAGAAGACATGAGGGACTAAAAAAAGAAAAGAAATAAAAAAAGAAGAGAAAGGGTGCGGTGTGAGGCTTAAAACACAGCATAAATAACTTCCAAAACTGACGCCCTATCCCCATTGACTTCTTCCATTTCTTCTTCTTCTTCCCATTTTCTCAACACCTTGTTTTCTCCATTGACCCATCATCATCCACTCCCAAAGCAAAAGCAAAAGCAAAGAATGCCTGCAACAACAGAGAACCAAGGCTCGTTTCTGGGCCGAATAAGCATACGTAGAAATCAAGTCATGTCCATGGATGGAACCCACGACCAAGAAATGGAAGACCTCGAACTTTTCCAGAAGCACGTCGGAGACCGCTTCTCCGAACTCTTATCCACCACCACGGAGGACTCCTCCGGCGACGCCCTCCTCTCCATCTCCTGGCTCCGCCGCCTCCTCGACGAGCTCCTCTGCATCGAGGCAGAGTTCAAAGCCGTCGTGCTCATGGGCCGCGACCCCTCCCAGATCGCCAAGCCGCCGCTCGACAAGCTCCTCCCAGAGTTCCTCGACCGCTTCGTCAAATCCCTCGACCTCTGCAACGCCGTCGCGCTCGGCCTCGACGCCGTCAAGAACCTCCAGCGCCTCGCCGAGATCGTCGTCGAAGCGCTCGAAGTGACGCCGCTTGGCGACGGCCAGGTCCGCCGCGCGAAGAAGGCGCTCTCCGCCCTCATCGCCGCCATGCTGCACGAGGACAACGCCAACGCGAAGGGGACCGAGCGCAACCGGTCCTTCGGGCGGCGCACCAACAACTCCGGGTCGAACAGCAAGGACCGGGTGCGGGCGCTATCGTGGACGATGGCGCGGAACTGGTCGGCGTCGAAACAGATCCACGCGATGATGTCGAATCTGACGGCGCCTCGCGGCGCCGAATCGTCGGGATTGGCGCAGCCCGTTTACATAATGAGCACTGTGCTGATGTTCGTGATGTGGGCTTTTGTGGCAGCGGTTCCATGCCAGGAGAGGAATGGGTTGGGGACGCACTTTCCCCTGCCCAGGCAATTGAACTGGGCCCAGCCCTTGATCGGGTTGCAGGAGAAGATCGCGGAGGAGTGGAAGAAGAAGGAGAAGAAGGGCAACGTGGGTTTGTTGGAGGAGATGCAGAGGATGGAGAGGCTGGCGCAGTCGCTGGTTGAGTTCGCTGACTCCTTTCAGTTTCCCCCCGAAACGGAGCGTTTGGATGAGATGAAGAGAAACGTTGAGGACTTGGCCGAAATTTGTAAGAAAATGGACCAAGGTTTGGAGCCCATGCAGCAGCAGATTAGGGAGGTCTTTCACAGGATTGTCAGGAGCAGGGCCGAGTTTCTCGTTGTCTTGGACCAAGCTGGCAAGTTGTCTGCACCCGCCGTTTAATTAACCTTTTTTTTCTTCTTTTTTTTTTTCCCTATAGATATCTACTAATCTATCACTTTTCTTTCTATTTCTCATTCATTTCATACTTTTTAATTGTACAAAAATTAGTTATATTTATCATACCTTTACGATTTCTCTTTTTTTAATCACCAACTCTCCACTCCTAGATCCTTGCTTTGTTTCTTTTCAAATATTTCAAAACTGTGTAAATTATGTACACATTTCTCTTACCATTGGTTATAGTCACTTAATTTTGATCTATCTGTATTAAATATTGCGCAGGCGTGACATGATACTCTCTGTGTGTGTGTGTGCAACGATTTATATTCCAAAGCTTGTAATTGTTTATCCTTAACTGTGTAATTTGCAAACTATAAATATAAAGCCAACAGTTATAGTTTTTCAATCTCATATTTTATTAAGGGAAATATACTATTATAAAATTTTGTTTGACTTTGGTAAACAACCGTTTTTGATAAAAAAAAATTAAAAAATTAAAATTTTAAAACTTTATTATTTTATATTTGTAACTTCCATCAAAAAATAAAAATTACTCCATTTCGTAATTTTGTCAAATTTATCAATAAAATGTTTGTCAAAAATTCATTTTCTTTCTATTAAGGAGAATGTTAATGTGCCTTTTCAAAAAAAAAAATGTTTTAGGGCACCAACACTTAGTCACAGTTAAAAAGTGAGACTCAAATAAAACTTTTAATTGCAATCACACATCAGATCACAACAATTGAAAATGTTACATGAACACGATCTCGTTAAATCTACATGAAAAGACACGAACATATTTCGTCAAGGGACGTAACATATTTTGTCAAAGGACGTTGTTAAACGCATAAAATAGGATAATATTTTTTTTAGTTCAATTTCGACACACAACACTGCCATAAAATTAGAATCATTATTACAATTTGTATGTTCTTTGGTTTTAGTATCATGTTTTCACCATAATTACAATTGGATGATCTTTTGTTTTAGTATTTTGATCTAGTGGAGTTCTTTCATTTATTTATTTATAATGAAAAAAAGCAACTACTTTAAATCTTTACTACATATATAAATATCGTAAACCTCGCATATGTTTAAATTCATCTTCCAAGTTTATCTTATTCACAAACATAACTCTTGAGTTTTAAGTTTATACCAATTAATTTTTAGTTCTACCGTTTTTTTTTTTAAATAAACACCTAAAGTTTCCTAATATTTCAAATAATCTTAAAACATTTTATCTTTTTATAAATAGATTTTTTAATGTCTTCAAGATAACCATTTTCATTAAGATTGGTTATTCATTGATCTTTTATTCTCTTTAAATAATTTAATATAATAAACATGAGAGGTTTAATTATGTTTTAAATATTCGATAAATTTGAAAACATTCACTTGAGTCACTAATAAATTTTTATAATTTATTGAGTACTTAATAAATTTAAATTTTTCAATTGAATTCTCGCTCTTAACATTTTTTGCTAACTCAGTGATATGGTCATTAAGTGGCTCAGCGTGGATATTATCTTGTTAAGACATCATGCTTAATTATTGTCACGTGCAATTTTACTATTTTAAAATATTATAAATTATAAATTTATAATATATGACTTTATAATTTTTAAATTTTTAAATTTTATAAATATGATAATATGATGATAAGACAATATGACGATATAATGATAAGACCATATGGCTAGATATGTCAAAATGAGTTCCAACGTTTGAACCAATGGCTCACCAAAGGTTTGAATTGGATTGGGTTGAGAAAATTTTATTTTTTCAAAAGTAAGTTGAATTGAACTCAACTTACTTAATCCACGAGTTAAATGGGTTTGAGCTATGTTGAATGTGGGTTGACCCACCAACAAAAACATTATTAATTTTTGTTACAATTTTTTATTTTATTATTTTTTTATAATTATTTACCACTTTTAATTATATAGGTTCACAATTTGGTATTTTTAAATACTAGAATGTTCTGAATAATATTTAAATAGTTTGGATGTTTGATTTATTTTTTTGTCAAGTTATATATGTTGATATTTTATAACAATATGATGATATGACGATATAACAATATGACGATATAACAATATTTCAATATGACAATATAACGATAACACAATAAAATAATATAATGATATAACGTTATGACGATATGACAATATGATGATATGACGATATAATAATATAACGATAAAAATTTAAAATTATAAAATCATAAATTATAAAATTATAATTTATAAAGTTTTTAAAATAATAAAATTACATGTAACTGACAACCAACAAAGGTGATATGAAAAAAAATAATCATATCAATCACTCTAAACAATTACATCACTAAGTTAACAAAAAAAAATTAACCGTGAGAATTTAGTTGAAATATTTAAATTTGTTGATTACTTAATATATCATAAAGATTTATTAAGAACACAATTAAAAATTCTCAAATTTATCATAAATTTAAACATAATTAATCTAATGAAAAATAACCAAAAAGCATTACCCATAATATGGGAATTGATTCTTCCATTATTTGGTGTTTATTTTATGTACAAGTGAGTCAGTATTTTCAACGTTATACTATTGACACAAACTAAAATAGTTATTTAGTATAAAAAAGTATAATATTCATCAAATTTAATATATGTACATTAAACGTGAGTATACTTTTTTAGCAATCAATTAAAAATATCCTGAATATGAGTTAAAAATAGTTATAATAAACTCTATAGTTTTTTTTTTTTTATGTATAACATATAATGATTTACAGTCATTAAAACATAACACATTTTAGGATTGGAAATTTAAGATAAATTTTAATTGTTTGTTTTTTACTTTTAAAATATTATTTTATAACATTTTAATATAGAAAAAGATGAACTGTATGCGTTTAAAAAAAGTTGCCGGCTCAGTACTACAAAGATGTCACCGTATATAGTAACTGAAAAATGTATTGAATTTGCAAGGTAAAGTAAGCAAAGTAGTTTTAAATAAAAGAAGGAAAAGTTATGGATGCGTAGTGGCATATACCGGGCACTTACACTCCCACAACTAAGGATGTTAGGTTGAATTATTTAGACGTGCAAGACATCACTACACGTCTTACCATTATTTCTTTATTTTTCTTTCCAAAAAACACTTAGTAACATACTGACATCGAAGAATAGGAACAAAATAAAAACTTTTCTTTGATACATCACATCTCAGATACGCATACGAGTTTTTAGTTTTCGATCATGTTAACGTTAGGCATCATTACTGAGGAAAATATCAGTTTTCTTAAAGTAAGCATAAGCATTTGAGAACAATAGAAAGAGAGAACAATTGATATAGTTTTTAGAAGAAAAAAAACTTCCCAAATTTGTTTTTTTCAGGTAAAAAGTTTAATGTCTTAAACCAAATAACAAAAATACGGTGAATTATTTGACTCAAAGTTACTAACTACTCAAGCTAAAATAAAGTTTAAAAAATAACTGGAATAAAATAAAAGTTCAAAATATTTATTTGTAAATAAGATAAAGTTTAAGATTAATTAAAATAAAATTTAAATTCAAACTTAAATTTAAACTTAAATATTTATTTATTCAAAAATTAGGAGAGTTAAATACTTGATAACAAATGTACAGTAAAATATTTCTATTCGAAATGCACGAATTAAGTAATTCAAACAATTTAACAAGTTATGAAATTGTTTCTATATTTGTTAAAGAAAAAGTGTTCTATTACTTGAATATTATCATTGAAAAAACTTTTCAGATTTTTTTTCACACACTTTCAAAGTGACCGCGAAGAACCTACTAAAGTGTTTTAAATAATAAAAAAAGTGATGATATACTTAAATAACATTTTTTTTATTCAACTTCTATTCACCATTAAAAAAAAAATATAAAATGAATTAAAATGAATAAAGTAGAAAAATTAAAAGAATAATTTTTATCAATTGTTAAATAGGTGTAAGAAGATTAAGAAGTATATATTTATAATTCTTCTAAAAGGAAATACGAGTTGTTTTGAATATTGAAAGACAATTTACAAAACTACTTTTTAACAGGAACAAAAAAACACAGAGCCCATGAGTTGTGGGGTCTCTAGATAGATAAGGCTGTTTCTTCCTGAATCTCCGTTTAAATGTTGTGGAGGGTGCAAAGAGTAAAAAAGTTGATGCTTTGTGTAACGACGGGCAAACTGACCTTAAGTGATTACAAAATGGGCTGGGCCCTGTATAGAAACAAAATGCTCTCGTCTTCTACGACGTCGTATTAGTCTATTGGGAAAGGACACATTGGGCACCAGCAGAATGAACATGGCGATAACCTCCAATGGAGAAAACGCAACAAATTTGACCATCTCCCGTCGCACACACTTCTTAATTTGAACAGACATCATGCCCCTTGGACCTCTACTAGAGCCACCTTAAGTAACACTAACTTACCCTTCAATAATTAATTTATCATTATTATAATAAGCTTCACCTATAAACAACGCATCCATGCCTTCTCCTTCAGGTACACGACCTCTATTGTAGGAGTATTTGATTGCATTGTACTGTCGCTTTCTCTCGTAACCGATTTCTGTTTCAGCTCGTAGACTCACAATGGCCGCGATATCAAACTCATTATCACTCAAGCACGGTTTCTCTCTGGCGCGTCCGCAACGTCCTTTTCTCACTCCAGTTCCTCCTTCTTCCACTTCAATCAAATTCAGAAGATGCTACGCCGCTTTCGCCAATGAGAATCGCGAGTACGGCTTCTCTTAATTCATGCATATCACTGTTTTTTATTTTTTTTCAATTTTAGTTATTACGCGATTTTGAGTTTTCATTTTCTGTTGGAGCAGGTACGTGATCGTTGGCGGTGGAAATTCCGCGGGATATGCTGCACGCACTTTCGTCGAGCACGGCTTGGCGGATGGACGCCTTTGTATTGTGACCAAAGAGGTTTAATAGTTTCTAGCTTCAGTGTGTCAATTTCTGTTTCTTTAGTTTGAACTTGAACGTGATCTGTTTCTTTGTTGTTATTTATGATTTTTCGTTGAATTCGATGAATCAGCCATATGCACCTTACGAGCGTCCTGCTCTGACGAAAGCGTATTTGTTCCCGCCGGATAAGAAACCAGCGCGTCTCCCTGTAAGAGTTTTTTCCCTTAGTTACTGATAAAATGCGATTGCATCGTGTGATCCATTTAACGGACCTCATCTAGAATAAGGCTTTGGTGGTGGGGTGCTCATATATACTCTTCAATTAGTTATATTATTATGCTATTATTGCCATTCTGTACTGTTGTTCCCTGGCTTCACATTATGGTTTCTTGTCTGTGATAGTTCTTATATGTCTTTTTAGGGTTTTCACACGTGTGTTGGATCCGGTGGAGAGAGGCAGACTCCAGAGTGGTATAAAGAGAATGGGATAGAGGTAACTCTATATTTTGCTGTTGGAATCGTTTTGCAACAGGTTTGATCAGGGTAGGGATTTCAAAAATAAAGAGTAGAAAAATTTTAAGATTGCTTTGCATACACTGTTAAGTTTGTTTTTGGAATTCAGTTGAGTTCAACTGAAGACCAATCTGTCTCTTCTATTCTATTATGTTTGCTGCTTTGGAAAGCGGAAAGTTCTGTACATAAGGCTCCAAACTGGTTTCCACACACACACTTTAAGTATGCGCATGGTGCAATGAACGTAAAATTGCTTGAAATAGAATGGTAAAGCTTTGTATAATGTAGCTGTCTAAGGCAGCGTTCCTTTTGGTTCTCATCATTTAAAGCCAGTGAGATGAAGAGTTTAGGCTGTTTGTTTTTCCTGTCCAGATGTTGTATGAAGATCCAGTAAAGGATATTCATATTGAAAATCAAACTTTGACAACAAATTCTGGAAAAATTCTGAAGTATGGTTCGCTTATTATCGCAACAGGATGTACAGCATCAAGGTGTTGGTTTATTTACTTTAGTTCACTATTTATGTTTGTGCACAATGTGGTGCTGAAAATCTGAGTTGTTGATTTCTTGATGCAAGGTTTCCAGAGAAAATTGGGGGAAACCTACCTGGTGTTCACTATATCCGGAATGTTGCAGATGCTGATGCACTGATTTTATCATTGGTAATTTATTATGCCCTCTTACATGAATAATTTGATTGATTTTCACATTTCAAGTGGAGCATCTCTTGCACGTTCCAATTCTTACAATCGTTTGGTGTAGGTATTCAAATTGTGGTTTTTCCAATTCTACGATATTTTCACCATGAATATATTATTCTATCATAATCTTTGTCAAGAGTTCTTTCATACAAATTGAGAAAAGTTACAAATATTTTACATTTGTTGTAAGGTTGCTTTTAAGAAACATATCAATACAGCCTAAAGAAAAAAAAACAATAGGACATGCAATTGGTTCGTCATTATGATTTGTTTCATTTGTTTTCTTTAACTTCCAGGAAAAAGCAAAAAAGGTTGTAGTTGTTGGAGGTGGTTATATAGGAATGGAGGTTGCTGCTGCTGCTGTTGGTTGGAATCTTGATACCACGGTATGTGTTTATTCTGCACCTTTTTCATTATCTATTTTATAGTTTGAAGTGAAAAGTTCTTGTTCTGACTTCCGTTATTGCCTATTAAGTGTTCATCTATGCCAACAGAAGTTTTGCATTTTGGTTCTCTACACAAAGCTTTAAAATGTCTTGCGTTAAGTAAATTTTATTGTATGTGATGAATCGTGAATTCATAATTAGGAGTCATTTAAAATTTCTTGCATTAACTTGTTTTGTTGAATGTCTACATTGGATCAGGCATGACATTCCTTTTTGTGATGTGTAAAATAACTACCCTCGAATCGCCACAAAAGGGTTGGTTAAGCCATACAAAAAATTCAATGAATTCATTATAAAACTCTTCACTTTTTATTGTTATATTGGGGATTAGAAATATGACTGTTGCTTTTCAATTAGCTTTTTCTACTTTCATTTCTAATTCGTTTATCTTATAGACTAGTATACCCCTTGTTGAAAGGATTAGTAACAAAACAGTGATGGAGGATGTTACCACTCTAGTACTATAGTGAGAAGAGAGAAACTGAGAAGAAAGATAATGAATGTTGTGTGTTCTTATTTATAATATAGAAGAGATACAATAACAAGGAACAAAATTAACATGTAATGATAAAAAATATTTGATAAAATATTTTTCTACCAAATCACATCATATCTCCTTATTTAGTGTTGTCAAATCACACCTTTAACATTCTCCCTCAAGTTGAAGCATTATATGGGACAAACCTTTTAGAAATATCATCAACACAAAACCCCTTGAGGGACCTAGTAAACATGTCAGCTAGTTGATTGCTGAAGATGACAGTAAATAATTACAAAGCAAGTAGATATTTCCTGGACATGATTTTCTCTATCAAAGTGACAACAATATTTAGTGCGTTTCTTCCCTTAAAATCATATCTTTAACACTCCTCAGGCTGTAATGTGTGTACCATGACTCAAACTTGTTAACAATGATTGGACGACACAATAGCTACGCAAAACCAAAGTTGTTAGAAAGCAAAATTGCTCAGAGGATGTGGTAGCTGCTAGTGCAAAAATGCTTAGAGAACATGGTAATTGTTGGAGAGCAAAAATGCTTAAAGAGCACCTCGGCTGCCAGAATGCAAAAATGCTTGGAGAGTGCAGTCACTACTGGGAAGCAACAAGTCTTATGAGGTTTCAACAACTTTCAGAGAGCAAAAATTGTCATTGCGCAACAGGGCAATGCTAGTAGTGCCAGATGCCGGCCAGAAAAAGTTTGTTGGGAGAAGAAAACAAACATTTTGGAAAAATATCCATGATAAACAATAAGGCTAGTTGGAAAAAGCTCGATGAAAATATAAGCTCACTAGAAAAATGTTGTCAACAAATAGTACTTGCCAGAAAAACATCGACAATAAACATTACTAATCGAAAAACATCATCGGTACACAGTATTGGCTGGAGGAACATCAACTGTAGATACATAAGGTTATAGATGTCTCCTATTCTAATAAATTGACATGAGTTAAGACAAACGCATGAGTTGAACTTTTATGCATACCCTTTATAAGATTTTTTTTTTGTAAAGTTTTGGCCGACTGACTTGCAAATATGTGTTTCCATAAAAAGTAGATCATATTTCCGGAAGATCAACTTTTGCAAAGACTGTTTACTCCTTCTCTTTCCCGGAGATATGAAGAACTCTACCAAAAAAATGGAGTCAAAATCTTAAAGGTATTTCCTCTTTCTCCATTTCTGTAATTCTTTCCATTGCTATAATTATTAGGTAGTAATGGGTTTGAGAAAACCTTTCCCTTTTTTGTTTTTTTTAAATCTTAATTCGCCAGGGTGCCTCCATAAAAAATTTGGAAGCTGGTTCTAATGGACTTGTAGCTGGTGTGAAACTTGGAGATGGATCTGTGGTGGAAGCAGATACAGTAATTACATTTTTAAGTACTCTTTAATATTTGAAGATCATTTCCGTACAAATTTACTTCTGTAATGCATGCGTTACAAGAGAAAGAATTGAGGTTTTAAATCTACGTTAGGCAAGAAGGACAAAACGTAGAGATTTTTTTTTTTTTTTTTTTTTTACTTTTTCTTCTGATTCACAGGTTATCATAGGCATCGGAGCTAAACCTGCTGTCAGCCCCTTTGAGAGGGTGGGCCTAAATACAGATGTTGGTGGTATACAGGTGAGGCCAATTAATAACAATAATTTGAAAAAAAATTAAAAAGATTAGGAAACACTAACGACTAAGAGTCTTATAATGAACCCTATTTTTGTGCATGGGCAAGACCATCTATGTCTTCCCTTTCCGGTGAATGAAGCATAGGTTTTTAAACATGTTAATCATCAATTCTCGGAGATCATTCTGTTTATTAGAGATACTACCCACATTTGCAGAAGAAACTTGGAGGGAGCCAAAATAATGGTTGAAGAACTTTGTCTAAATGCATCAATAGCTTTTTTTTTTTTCAGGTTGATGGTTTGTTCCGGACAAGCATTCCAGGAATCTTTGCTGTTGGTGATGTAGCAGCTTTCCCTTTAAAGGTACAAAATTAACTTTGCTTTTGAAGTTTTATCAATTCATTGTTGGAGCATTTACAGTTTGGATTAGATATATTTTAGGCAAAAGAAAAGAAAGTATTTTTGGATGAATTTGAATACAATATTTAATCCAGTCCAATTTCTTATAGACTGGATTGGATTGGTTATGTGGTTTTAGTCTCCTCCTATGTAACACATACTATTTAATAAATATAATAAAAATACTTATTCAGTGTATTGAATATCGACCTGTTAGACAATAGGCACCGCATTATCCAACTTGTAAATCTAGGGTTAAAATAATATGAAGTTTATATAAAGTTGCAGATACATGTTTATACATAAATTTTACATTACTAGAATTTAGGCATGGGAACTCTCAATCCTACAAAACTGTTTTTTAGGATAACTACCGGCCAAATCAAGCCTTATAAGGATTACATTGATTACATATTTAGCAGTTTGAGATTTTAACGAATGCATGCACAAATTTTTACTTCTCTTTGTAGACTTAGACTTGGCACACTGTATATAATATTTTGTTTCTTCTATCCATTCTTTATCAAAAGTCAAAACCTATTTTTCAGCATAAACATAAAAGTGATATAATAGCAGAGAACAAAAGATACAACAACCACAACAATATTATAGTTTGAAAAGATAAAAATACAAAATTCAAGCTAACTAAATTAATACACTTATAAAATATTAATATAATTAGACTTAAAATAGTTAAAAAAATTATGAACAAAATAAGTAGGTATATACAAATATTAGTACAATAATTTCATAAACAAAATTATATATACACGTAATTTGGGCTTGACTTGGGTTTGGATTGGCTTTGAAAATCACATACGAATTCCAATCCAATTCAATAAAAACTTCTCAACTATTTCACTTGATTTGGTTTTTTGTTATTTTCTTTTTGGCTTTTAGTTTGGTGTTCGTGATTTGCATTGAATTGGATCAGTTTATGTATATCTTTTCATTTTTTTCATCTGACATATGAGTTTATGGAAAACCGGACAGATTTATGACCGTATCTCTCGAGTGGAACATGTAGATCATGCTCGTCGCTCTGCACAGCACTGTGTGAAAGCATTACTCAGCGCACAAACTCAAACGTACATGGGATTATATGTTCCTGTCATTTATCCTTGGAGTTCATTTTTTTCCGCCAGCTGATTTTCTGAATTTACTTAATGAATTTTCAGGTATGACTATCTTCCATACTTCTACTCGAGGATTTTTGAATATGAAGGAAGCCCTAGGAAAGTATGGTGGCAGTTCTTTGGAGACAATGGTAAATATTACTTAAAAATAAATATTATCGCCAGTATTTGCTTCTTTTATCAACTTTTAAATTTCTCTTATTACTCTTACCATTTATTTTTCTTTGGACAGTCGGAGAAACAGTTGAAGTTGGAAATTTTGATCCTAAAATAGCTACCTTCTGGATTGAATCTGGTAATGCTTTAATGTGTACGTTTAAATGCATACATATGCTTGTTTGATCTTTGAATTACTCTTACAAAGAATATGATTACTTGAGCACAGGTAAGCTGAAAGGAGTTCTTCTTGAAAGTGGGAGCCCCGAGGTACTTGCTAGTTGCCACTATCTTTCTACAGTGTAATTGATATTATTAGAATTATACACAGACACACACACTAGCAGAAAGATAGACACTACATGGTCAGTCTTTCTGCATTTCTTATACTTTTAGATAAGACGTAAAATTGATATTTTATGAAAAGAATTATCGAATACTGCAAGTATCCTAATACAATAGGTACTTAATGGAGTTAATTTGCCATAATCTATGGCATGTTTACGAAAAATCGGCAAAGTTGCTTTCGTTTTTATTGGTATCGTTAAATGTGTACACAACACGATAACACTGTTGGTCAGCAGTTATTTTTGTTAGCTTGGTTCTGTTTCAGTTTGTACAATTTCTTTGGTAAGGAGAAGTTAAGAAAGTTGAATTAATTCTTGTAAGCTAAAATCAATATATACAGTTAAACTTTTAGAAAAAAAAAAAGAGAGGTTCTATAAAAATTAACTAATTGTTAGTTTTTGATTATGGAAAAAGCTCAAACCATTTTTATCTCATTTTCTTCTCACTCATAGTATTTATATTTAAATAGAAGTTTATCTAAGTAGAGACTAAGTTCTCTTTCTATACTACACTAGTAAATTACAGAATTTATATTCAGAACTAGTCGTATATAATTGAGAATTCATTTCAATAGACGTGGGATCATTGAAAGAGAAAACCTAATGCTGATTTTTTGTTTTTAACTCAGGAATTTCAACTCCTGCCTAAACTCGCCAGAAATCAACCTCTGATTGACAAAGCCAAACTTCAAAACGCAACTACAGTGGAGGAGGCTCTAGAGATTGCTCGGGCATCCTTACAAGGCAAAGCCGCTGTCTAATAATCTCGGTAATAGCATCCAGTCACTTCTATTCATTTTCGGCCAGATTATCAGGGACCATCTGTCGTCATCTGAGTAGGGATTGCCCCCTTTGGGAGAGAATAATTTTTATTATATTCACTCACATGTTATTATTAATGGGTTTGAACTGGAATGAATGTCTTGGATCTGATTTAGCGTCATTTGGCATAAATTTTCTCAATAATTTAAGATAGTCTTTGCCTTTTCACTTTACATTTATCGTCCTGGAATGTGATTTTTGTTCTTTACTTACTACCCTCAACCCTGACTTCCTTTCCATTCCTCGATGGTTGATTTTTTAACGACTGTTTTTTCTCGTTAGTTTGCTCGACCTTGCATTTCCAGGTTCTTTTTATAATATAATACAAGGCAGAATAAAGTTCTTTTGTATGTGTCCTGCGTATTATAGGTCATTGTTTGCTGGTTGATTTTGGTAGATTAAAAAATTGAGTGTGAAGGGTTTTTTTTACTCAATGTGGATCTTCACACCTAATGAATCCTGACAATCTCTCCCACAATAGGTTTTTGGGTCATTTTTAACGAATGAGACTTTGTATAAATTGAATTCTTACAATCATCTCATTAAGTTTATGAGGGGATGAGGCTTTCTATTTATATACCGGTCATCTTATTTATTTTTTGCCGATGTGAGACTTTGAACTCGCATTTAATCAAACCAATCTTTTCCTAAATAGGTTTATAAGTCTTTTTACTTATATACTAATCATCTTATTATTTTTATCAAATGTGGGGTTTTAGACTACATGAATCCTATCAATCTTTCTCTCAATAGGTTTTTAAGTTCCTTTTATTTATTTATGTAACAATGATTTTACTCATTTTTACCCGATGCGGATGCGGAGTTTTGACTTACGTTAAATCCTAATAATTTGTTTTTGTATAGGTTTATGAGTCGCTTTTTTTATATACTGTTTTCCTTAATAGATTTATGAGCCGTTTTTTTTATATACTAGTTATCTTATTAATTTTTTTTAATGTAGAATTTTGGACTAACATTAAATTCTAAAAGTTATTTTTTTTATTATATTTTGGAGTCATACTTATATGCTTGTCATTGTATGAGAAATGAAATTAAAGGGGCACTTAGACTACTTTAATAAAAAATTGGTTTAAAAGCTTGCCGTTAACTATTTGTTAATAACTTTTCTGTAAGTATTTTGTATAAGTCCTTGTCATTCTGTAACTTGAAGAAAAATCCCTATACTTTCTATGGGAGAATATTCAAATCAAGTAACACATTTTGAACATTTTTCTCGTGTAATATGCAAACTTAAATACTTGTTCTCCTAAAGTAAAAAAATAACAAATTTACAAAAAAAACACATTAACAACTAAAAGATAGATTGCCGATATTTTTTTTAATTAATGTATCATTTTCAATAACAGAGGAAAGCTATTAGCGATTTTAATACCTTTAGTGTCTTCCAACAAAGAACTGAAGGCCATGATAAAAAAACAGAGCTTAATAGTTTATTTATTTTTTTATTGAAAGAGCGCGCGTTTTTTTATCTATTTCAAAAAAAAATTCAAGCACAGCTCAGTTATACCAAGGATAAAATATGTTTTTTTTTTTAAATGAATGAATTCAATTCTAATTTAAAAGTAAAATTCTGTATTTTCTAAAATTTTAAAATACGATTTTTATTCCAGTATTATTTGTTGGAAAAAAAAATCAAGTGATTACCTAATTAAATCATCCATTATTACGTATTAATACTGTCAACATATAGCATTTTTTAAAATTTGAGCATGCACCATAACTATTCTTCGTCCAGAGAGTGTATAACATGCAGCGTGACGCATAGGTCATTCCCAATGCGAAAGACTTGGTCAAGCTTTTACCCTTCAAATCTTCAACAACACGCAAACACAGACAAAATCAAAACAAATTCATTTGTTTGGCTGTCATAAATCTTGCGTCAATTTCATCCCTTCCTTGCCCAACACTCTCATTCAATAGAAAAACAAAACGCACAGATTTAGTTTTCATTTTTCAAACCATAAAATCCTTGTCAAACTTAGAAAACTTTAAATAAATTTCCACAATGAAATCAATTTTTAAAGTTAGCTATTTTTTCACATTTTAGTGATTAAATATGTATTTATACCAGTGAAAACATAGTTTTAGACGATGCACTTCTTTCCAAAACTTAAACTTTTTATATTCTCAATTTGATGAATTACTTTGTTTTTGAACGAAAAATTAATAACAAATTATTAAAAATAATATTTAAATAAAGATTAAATGTTAGAATGTGGAGTTATTGGTGGAAACATGTAGTAACTTTTCTTTGGAGGTGTTGGATTAGAGAGATGTATGTAATACTTGGGAAGTTTTAAAATAAAAATGAGTGATGTTAACATGAAGGGTTGATTTAAGAATCTTAAAGGAGTTATTGGATTGAAAATGGTCTAAAATGTTAGTTTACCCAAAAAACAATTAACTAAGAAGGCACTTGTTTGACTTGTTTTGATCTTATATTATATAATAACAGGGTTGATGCATTGGAAATAGTCCATCCTCCACATAAACCTTGCCCCAACCCATCACTGAAATTGCACTGCTAATTTCTCTGCTTCTTCCTTTCTTCCTCAAACACTCTTCACTCATTGTCAAAACTTAGACCAATTTGTAAATGAAGGTGAGACTTCCTATTCTTATTGAAAGTTCAGTTCCTCATGCACTTCCTATGTTATATCTTCTGGTTCTCTCTAATCTTATATGTTTTTGTTTTGCCTTTCACAAGTTTGTGTCCCTTTCTCATCATTCTTCCTTTAAACAAGAATGACCTCTTCAATATATATCTCTTTTATCTTTGTTTAATTTTCATTTTCATTTTCTATCCCCTCCCCCACTCTGTTTTTTATCATTATACCCATTTTCTAATCTGTTTCATACATATATTATTTAAACGCTATCATAGTTGATGCAGATTATAGTATGCACACATCACAGTACCATAGTCCATATTTCAGTTACAATATGATTTCACACCTCTTCTTTTCCTAGCTTAGCTTCTATACAAACACAGAAAAAGAAAAGAGCTTAAACATGTTTTAATCTTAATTGGTGATTATTGTTTCGTGATTATTATTACGAGCTTAAACCTGCATGTTGTTGTTGTTGTTGTTTTGTTTTGCTGCAGAAAGTGGTGGTGAAATTGGATTTGCACGATGAGAAAGCAAAGCAGAAGGCGATGAAATCGGTTTCTAGCCTGCCAGGTACTGATTTAAGACCTTACTTTGGTAGCTTATGGATTTAAATTATAATTTTGATAATTATAGAAAAATACATCTAAATTCTCTCTTTCATTTACTGCAATTTCTAACTGTGGATATTGGACCATTAGGAATCATTCAATACATATAAATATTGATTTGGAACAATTTTTCCCATTAATTAGTGAGAATGGCTTTCAACAAAGCATGTTGTCAATATAAAAGGACAAAGGGGTTAATCACAGGAATGGACGTTTATTTTGTCTCTACTTGCCACTCTGAACATAAGTGAACCTTAATTAGTAAAATGGACGGCTTAAAGTTATGTGTTAATTATCAATTCCTTAAACAGATTTTAATATTTACAACACATTTAAAAAAAATAAGACGTTTGTTGATAATTTGAATATGCAGGTATTGATTCGATCTCCATGGACATGAAGGAGAAGAAACTGACAGTAGTGGGTGACATAGACCCTGTGAGTGTGGTGAGCAAATTGAGAAAAACTTGGCACACAGAAATTGTAACTGTTGGGCCGGCAAAAGAGCCAGAGAAGAAGAAAGACGAAGAGAAGAAAGACGATGGGAAAAAAGATGACAACAAGAAGAAAGATGATGAGAAGAAGAAAGATCCAAATCAGCAAATTGAGGAACTTGTCAAGCTCTACAAAGCATACAATCCTCACATGACCACATATTATTATGTTCAGAGTGCTGAAGAAAACCCTAATGCTTGTGCTATTTCTTGACTCACACTCTCATCTTTTTTCATCTTTCACACCATCAAAAAACCACAACTCATGTTTATTGGTGAATCCCATGCCACCATAGATGACCCAACCTCGTGAAACCTTCGTGTAAATTATATTTTGGGAGTATTGATTGAGAGGATTACGATGTACCAAAACAGGCTATGGAGGTTTTGAATGAATAAATCAATTGATGTGTGAATTGTGGGAATATTGATCATTACTGTGTTATTTGATACCAATTTAGAAAATTGTGTCTACTGGAATTTTGTTCTTATCGAAAATCTGAGTATAGTCGAAGTTTTTTACCGAGTAAAATTGAAAAAAAATTGACTATTATATATGAATCATAAATTTATTATTTTGAAGATTTAAGTTGAAAATAATGTTATTTTTTTATATCTAAATTTGATTCTTATCTTATTTGTGCTGTGTTATCAAAACTTGTGTTTCTTTTTCGGTCATTTTTCTTCGAAAGACTTTGTAACGTATTTTATGAGAGAAATTGGACTCTACTTGATGTATACATTTTGGGTGACCGTAACATTTTGAAAAGTTGTTTGGGATAAGATTGAATTATGGAACACGGTCTTTTATTATCTTGATCAAGATGTGATGACGATGTTAAGGTTTTATATATATATATATATATATATATATATATATATATATATATATATATATATATTCAGAAAAGATTAAAATAGTGACTGTGGTTTTGGTTTTGGGGCCAAAACCAGTGGCCAAATTAATATCCAGAGTTAGCTTGCGGTTGAAAGCGTGTCTCCTTGATTAAGAAGTTTAAGGTAGGGTTGTCACAACAACCCAAGGTTACTTCAAAAACGTTTTTAATTGGATATAATATTTATATTTTTCTCAAAACGTCTTAATGGAAAAAAAATGTTAAGCCTAGAAAATTAACAACTGGCAATAAAAATTTTAAAAATGTTTATGAAAACAGAGCAAACAATAAGGAAGAATGAGAATGAGTTGTTAATAAATTCCAATGAAAAATCCTAAAATAATAAAAATTGTATGTGTAAAAGTAGGCTTAAACATAATAATTTGAGCATGAAGTAGGTTCTGAAGGTAGTGACTCTTGCTGTGTATTAGGAGGTATGTTAAAATTATTGAGGCATTGTACTGTATTGCCTTATTGTCGGCTCCAATGCATAATTCCAAATGATGAAAAACTTTGTTCTAATTTGTTGGTCGGTTTTAAATTCTTGATGTTGACAAACAACCACCTATGACATGTAGAATCATTATAAATCTATGATCAAGACAAACCATAAGACAATCAAATATAGAAATAGAAAGGTAAAGAAATAAAAAAAATAGTGTTATATTTTTGCTCGTATTGTATACGAATTTGATTCTCTATCGAATTTTGTTATATATTTATTAAGTCTTTATAATATATTGATTATCACTAATTTTAATATTTTAAAATATATTAAAAAATATTTAAAATATCAATTCAATATATTTTTAATATTTAATAAAAGATAACATCAAAAGAATTAATAGAAAATCTGAATTCATTATATACACTATTTATATATAATTTAAAGACGAACTCTTAATATTTGTACTCTTTAAATGATAAATTAATATCTAAAATAATAATATTAAATCATGAGCATCTCTTAAAAAAATTTAATCTTCTGATAACTTATTTGTCAATAACATATATAGCTGAAACATAAAAGCATATTTTCCCTTGTAAATCTTTAATTTCAATTTCAAGGGTTTAAATCTAACTTTTTTTCCCTTGTATCTTCGTTTTTTTTACCTATATCAGTTATTGTTGTTTTTCTCCACTTTAATCTTTTTCTACTTTATTTTTTCTTTCAAAGCTTCTCGAAAAACTATTGGGTCTTGATTATTGATTATAGTTTGTCCAACTTTTGGCAGTCCACCAAGAATTACTTGAAGTACTTGTTGCGATAAAATAATGTATCAACAAAAATAAATGGATATCTTTATGTTCTTTTGGTAAGAGCTTGAGTAATATAATTTAGTGTCTTAACCAACATAGGGAGCGAGTTCACTTTAAAAATATATTTAACTTTATTAAAAAATTTAATATATTTAAACTTGAAGGACCAAAATTATATTTAACTTTATTAAAAAAATTTATTTTATTAAATTAATTTTGTTGTGATGACGTGAGTGATATTTTCATTTATCCATCTCCAACATATCGGCTAATTATTTTTTATTAGCAAGTTAAAGAATATTAACAAGCTACAGAGCAAATTTATTGGCAAGTTAGGGACTAGACGACCAAAGTAAAGGTAATGTAATCTTGACATATACTTAGACAAAAATAATTAAATATTTAAAATTGAATTAAGTCTTTAAAGTAATAAACTTAATTAATGTATAATGTGACGTAAATGGATTCAACATAAAGAGGGTTATTTATGTATAGATTGTTCAACAAAAAGACATTCCGTTAGATTTAGATGCAGATTTTGATAATCACGAGAAGTAAAAGGAATTATAAATCCCCTAATTACGTTAAAGATACTTAAACTGTTGTAGGTAAAGCCTCTTTATTATTGAGATGACACAGTCATCAGTGATGTGATCCTTTTTTAAATGTGTCATCCATATTATAATAATAATCAGCCATTTAAATGCAGAATAGCTTAGGTCACCCCTCTCGTAACATCTAGCATTTTACCACGGTTTTTTTAAGGATCACAGAAATAATTCAAAATTATTTGAGTTTTAATTCAACAATCTTTTTAAATAAAAATAAAAAATAAATTAAGGAAAATAAATATATAAGTTTAGGAGCAAAAATAACTTTTTTTACATATTTAATAAATCCGCACCAAGTATACAATTGATGTCATTCTGTATGCCATTGAACCAATATCTAACTAATCTTGGGTTTCTTAAGAAAAACATTCTTAATTGCAGCACCAAATCTTATCCAATGAGTTTTTGCTATTTGTAAGACAATAATGTTATCTGATTTGATCAAAATTGACTGTTTCTAAGTATACATGTGTTGTCTGATTGTTGTGTACTCTGCAGTAGTTGATCAAAGGAGCTACCTACGCCATTATTTTAAAGTTGTAATATCAAAAGGTATAACCTTGAATACAACGAAAAAGGGGACATACTTTTCTTCTTCTTTCTAAAGTAAAATACAATCCCCTTTCTTGTAAAGGGCTTAAGTTATTAGATTCTTTATTTTATGCGTTTCACTCTTCTGTGACATTACACGTATTACACCTTAATTTATTCTGATATGAATGAACTTTTGGGAATGTTTTCTTGTCTAATAGTTTAACAACATCATCAACCATTAGTTTTAAACTTGTTATCGGATTTGAGATTTTAAGATATGAATTTGAGTGTAAAGATTCAAAATCAATAACTAAGATGTTAAAGAAGAAAAGTATTCCTGAAATTGAAGTTAGCATCTTTTGCGAGAAGAGAACACAACTCACCTATTATTTTATTTATCATATTTTGATTTGTGGAACTTCCAACAAATGTTTATCAGGTAGTAATCTTTTACCTGCCATGCATCATTCAAAATCTCGTTTTTGACTTTGACAAATGAAGAGGAGGAAAAAATGTAGTCTTCTGTACGAAATGGAAATGAATTTGAAGACCTTTATTAACAATTTATTCATAATTGAAAGTTACAATTTCGGTAACAGAATACAGACATCTTTTGGACTCTTTTAATAAACCAATAACCTTACAGAATCTATAAACTTTTTTCACCTTGAACCCGTTATTTGGTCAGTGAAAAAAGAAAAAAATGCCCCTAAGATTGAAGGGGCGTGCATGAATCAGCACAACTTCTAGGACACTAGATTGTGATGCCGATCACAAAAACAGCATCAGGAATTTCCTGTTATCGCTGTTCCATGAACAAATCCAGCGCTTATGTACCTTCCCAAAATAACAAATCAAAGAACCAAGTAATAATCTTCAGATATGAGTTACTTCTTCTAAGCGACTCAGTTTGTGGCTTTAACCATAGGTGACTGAGGTAGGGGAGAGTGAGGTGACATCATGATATCATCAAATCTTCTGGTTTTGAGGCTCAGCCTCAAGTTACTGTGCCAACAATGTTTCTTGTTAGGCACCACCACCTCTTTGTTTTGAAGCACAAAGGTGCGGATTCGTTGCAAAGCAATTTGCACAGCCATGTCATCCATGTTGGCATAGCACACCCTAAACCACCCTGGCTCAGTGCAATGGAAGGAAGAGCCAGGTGAAACATTGATCTTAACTTCATGAATGATCACTTTCCAAAGCTCCATTTCAGACTCCAAAGTTGGCTTTTTCAGAAGTTGCCTTAAATCCATCCACACAAATAGACCAGCATTGCTTTGCAAACACTTTATGCCAACTTTTGCCAACCCCCCAGTGAAAACCCTGAACCTTTGAGCCAACCTCTTTGCACTCTCTGCCAGAAACCTCTCCACAAACTCATCATCATTCAGCATTGATGCTAAAAGATACTGAGTCTGTGTTGACACCAATCCAAAGCTTGACATTTTGCGTGCACAATTAACCACAGCATCGTTGTAAGAGTATATGATGCCAACTCTGAAGCCAGGGAACCCCATGTCCTTTGAAAGACTATAAACAATGTGAACCAGGTTGCGGTCACACTCTATGTCTGTTTCTTCCTCTAATATCTCAGCTATGCTTATGAAACCGGGGTGGCTGAAAACTGTTGCAGCGTATATTTCATCACACACAAGGTGGATACGCTTCTCATTGATGAAGCTCACCACGGTTCTCAGTGTCTTTCTGTCCATGATCGTGCCTAATGGATTTGATGGATTGGTGATGAGTAAACCCTTTACTCTGATGTTATCGTTTCTTGCTTTCTCATAGGCATCGTCCAATGCTTCCTTTGTCAGCATGAAATTATTTGAGCCGTCGCACATAACTGGAACAAGTTGAACTCCCGTTCTCCACCTCAAATCCCGGTCAAAACTGCATTAGGAAATTCAGATTCTTATTAGAAACAAACATCAAGATGTAGATGTCAACAAAATTAATATCATATGATTACATAATTTTTCTTGGTTTATTTTTTCTTGTAATGGGAAGGACAAAAGAAAGTCTGAGATGGCGTGACAATGAATAATCGAACAATGTTCATGATCAAACTGCTATTCAATTGTGGTCTGAATTTGACTTTAGTTTAAGGGCTTTCGTTTTTTATTTGATAGGACCGTTGACTACTTCCACTCATTATCATCATCTTCTTCTAAATTAATGCCCGAAAAATAATGAAAAAAAAAATTAAGAAAGAACTAGAAACTGAATTGAATATATTACCCTGGGTAATAGGGAATGGGCACTAGGAATGCTTCACCGGGATTTGCCAAACAAAAGGCAGTGACTTCGTGTGCACCAGTGGCTCCACCGCTCATGACAATACGGTCAGGGTCAAAGGTGATTCTGTTTCCCCTTGTTCTAGCCATAAAATTAGCCACAGCCTGTGCAAGTTCGCAATTCACGTTTAGCTTTTGATTGCATCAAATGTTATCAATAGTGAAACTCAACTTATGGCATAAAGAGAGCGTTTGTGATCAAATTTCACTTTATGTTGTAACTCACATTTCTGAACTCGGGAAGACCATGATAATCCTGAAAGTTAGCTATGGCCCTGAAATCATTTATTCCTTCTGGAGTGCAAATGGAGGCCTCAGGGTTGTTCAGAATCCAATCTTCAACCAAATCAGAAGTAAGCTGCAAAAATTGAAGATAACTAAATTAGCAGCAGATACGTAGATGAACCATATTCCTCCCAATTCATGCAATTGCATGACATTGGAGTGAAGTTTTACACGGTTTATACCTGATTCTCAGCGAGACCCATTTGGATAACCCCGTTAGGATTATCAGTGGGGTGAAAGGGGTTTTCATCATAAGCCTTCCATCCATCAAAGTATGGGGATGATTCACCATGTCCATCACTGATAGCCATCTTGGACAACAAGTGAGTTTGTTCCATGGCCATGAAACCCATATGGTGTATGTTTATGTTGTGATTAGAGTGTGGAGTGTAAAAAAGTGTGTGAATTGATGAAATCCAAGTAAGTGGGAGAGAGGATGTTGAAATGAAGTTAGGAAAATGGTGTGAATAATTTTTACAAAGGAAATGTGTTGCAATGAAGAAGAGAAGGAAGAGAGAGGGTGTATTTATTGTAGAATGAAGCTTGACTTTGAGAGACAGTGGTTCAGATGGATGAAGGTTCAGAGGAAGGAGAGAAGGTGTGAGGGTTTGAAAATTAGGCAGAGTTGGTATGCAGAGAGACCCACTATTAATTAGTAATGCTTTGTGAGACCTAGCTAGCTGCCACTTGTAATAAATTTTGTCAACTCAGTGGAAACCAGCAACACTTTCCGTTAGTATTCAAGTCCAAATTAAGTTCCCACACTTTCTTATTTCTTACACGTGTATACTCTACTTTCTACATTTTCGTTTTGTTATAAATACACATTTGGTACACAAACTTTTTTGAAAAGTTCAATTTGGTATCCGAACTTTAGAAATATTCAATTTGGTACCCCAATTTTCTAAAGAGATTCAATGTTAAGTTGGAGTTAACACCGTGTCCGTACAGGACACGTGTCAAGCCATGAAATTTTTATTTTTAAAATTTTTTTTTTCAAAAAAATTAATTTTTTTTCAAAAAATTTAAAAACTGTCACGTGTCAGTTTATCATCGTGCCACGTGGCAGCTTACAATCATGACATGTGGCAGTGTAATAGTTGTTTTCAATTTAGTACCTTAATTTAAATTTTTGGTTCAATTTAGTACCCAAATTTTTAAAAATGATTCAATTTCGTCCTTTCATATTTGAGACCAAATTAGTAAATAAGCTTAACTATAACTTATATAAACATGTTAAAATAATTGTTTTGAATTTATACATCAAATCACTACACCTAAATATTCAAATTATTTTATTTTTTACAAGTGTAAAAAATTTCATGTATAAAAAATTACAAAGATTAAAATGTAAAAAATAAAATAATTTAAGTATTTAGGTGAAATGATTTGATGTATATATTAAAAAAAGTTATTGTAACATGTATATATAGGTTGTAATTAAGCTTATTTACTAATTTGGTCTCAAATGGAAGATGACGAAATTGGATGATTTTAAAAAATTGGGGTACTAAATTGAACAAAAAATTTAAATTGGGGTACTAAATTGAAAACAACTATTAAACTGTCACGTGTCATGATTGTAAGCTGTCACGTGGCACGATGATAAACTGACACGTGGCAATTTTAAAATTTTTTGAAAAAAATTAATTTTTTTGAAAAAAAAAAATTTAAAAAATAAAAATTTCATGGCTTGACACGTGTCCTGTACGGACACGGTGTTAACTCCAACTTAACGGAGAGGACCAAATTGAATTTCTTTAAAAAATTGGGGTACCAAATTGAACATTTCTAAAGTTCGGGTACCAAATTGAACTTTCCGAAAAAGTTTAGGTACCAAATGTGTATTTATACCTTTCATTTTCTACTATCAAACATAATTTCAATAACTCATGTGCATACATATCCAACTCTTCCTTTGGGTTGTCATCTAATCAAATTTATTACGAATATAATTAATTAAGGTTAAAATACCTTTTTGGTCCTAATTTTCGTTAAGTTTTTTCAAATAAGTCCTAATTTTGATTTTCTGTTCAAATAGGTCCCAATTTTCGTCAATTATGTTCAATTGGGTCCTTTTTTGCTAACACTGTTTAAATCATTAACGGCCATGAACAGTGACTGCCACGTGTCATCTCGTGGTTTTTTTGAATTTTTTTTATTTTTATTTTTAATTTTTAATTTTTTTTAAATTTTTTTAAAATTTTTTTAAATGTACATGTGTCAACCCAGGAGTGTGCCACGTGTCACTTTGTGGTTTTTTTGAATTTTTTATTTTATTTTTTTGAATTTTTTTTGAATTCTTTTGAATTATTTTTTAAATGTCCACGTGTCAATCTAGTAGTGTGCCACGTGTCAAAGTCAATATTCTATATTCAATTTAGTCCCTATATTTGTTATTTTTGTTTAATTAGGTCCTAATTTTTGTTAAGATTAACCAATTTGGTCCCTATAGAAGATGTGACCAAATTTAATTTTTATATCAAAGTTATAATGATGTGAATTTTAATATATTATATAAAGATATTTAATAAAAAATATGAATTTTAATATAAAAATTAAATTTGGTTTTAATTTGGAGAGGGACCAAATTGGTTAATGTTAACAAAAATTGGGACCTAATTGAACAAAAATAACAAATATAGGGACCAAATTGAATTTAGAATATTGACTTTGACATGTGACACGCTACTGGATTGACATGTGGACATTTTAAAAAAAATTAAAAAACATTTAATTTTTTTTAAAAAAAAATTCAAAAAAAATTCAAAAAAACCACGAAGTGACACGTGGCACACTCCTAAGTTGACACGTGTATATTTAAAAAAATTAACAAAATTTAAAAAAATTAAAAAAAATTAAAATAAATAAATAAAATTCAAAAAAAACCACGAAGTGACACGTGGCAGTCACTGTTCATGGCCGTTAATGATTTAAACGGTGTTAGCAAAAAAGGACTCAATTGAACAAAATTGACAAAAATTAGGACCTATTTGAACACAAAACCAAAATTAGGACTTATTTGAAAAAACTTGACAAAAATTGGGACCAAAAAGGTATTTTAACCAATTAATTAATTATAGAGTTTTTTTGCGATTTAATAAAAGAAAAAAAAATTGTTTGCCAAAAAAAAAACCAATTGATAACTCATTTTGGGGTAATGCGGTCTTAAAAAAAGTAAATTTTTGTATTTATAAAGAAAAAAGAGAGTGAAGTGTAGTGTCTAATTGATATAAAAACTTTTTGGCTGTCAAAATATCACTCTACTTAATAAATATATGTATTGGTTGAACATTAAAATTAACAAATTCACTCTTGACATTTCTATATACCATTTTTTTTAATAAAATGATAATCAATCTCAATATATTTGTTTATATGAAAAGTAGCTTGATTGTCACATATAAATGTCATTTAAGTGACGTTTCCGAATTTCAATTCTTGAAATAATTGTTAGACAAATAAACTCACAAATAGCTAAAGTCACAATTGTATACTTTGCTTTTACACTATATTATATTATAATATTTTGTTTCTTAATCTTTCAAGAAATCAAATTATCCTTCACCAGACACAATATCTATATGTAAATCTCCTATCAAAAGGAGATCATGCCTAATCAATGAATAACACACAACTTTAGTGTGAAGATTTTGCCCATATATCAAACCTTTTCTTGGAGAAACTTTAATATACTTCAATATATGAATCATAGCATTCCAATTATATGCACACGAAGAATTAAGAAATTAACTCACTATACATTGTCTGCAAAAGAAATGTTAGGACCAATAATTGTAAGACATCAGAATATTTTAACTAATATTTTGCATATCTCAAGATATGTGAGTAACTCCTCTAATTAGGTTTGAGTTTGGCATGAGGAGGTCCATGAGTGTGTCAACAGACTTTAAATTCATTAGCCTATTTTCTTCTTAAATATTTAATGCATACTTTCTTTGAAAAATAATAATTATATTATTGGATTGTGTTACCTCACCTTAAGAAATATTTGAGTATGCTAGGGTCTTTGGTTTGAAAGTGGTAAAACAAAGGTGTTACTTTACCTATAACAAACCTTAGTAATCATTGCATGTAGGCACAATATTACCTACATATACTATTAGATAGATACACTCAACATTCAAGTGACAATAAAATATTGAATGATTTACCTTACTGCAAGTTATAGCAAATTGTTGAACAATGATATTAAATTTGTAAAAACAAGTCCTACAAGACTGTATGAAGCCATATAAAGATTTGTAGAAATAACATACCAATTCAAAAGACTCGCCTAAGCAACAAAGCCTATAGATTTCTCCATATAAATTTCTTTTTACAATCCCTATTAGGGAAAATATTTTTGACATCCATTGGTGATATTTTTTTTTATTATTACTTATTTAAGTGTCAATTTTTTTTTAAATAAATGAATCTTTTCTCCTTTTCTCTAACTTAGGCAATCACTTATTGAAATTAATACTTGAATTCTTAGACAAACCACCTTTTTTACTATAAAAAGGTTGCAATAATTAATTTCCTATAAGAACACCGAACATACCCAACATATGATCTCGTTTTAATTATGTACATTAATATCACACGTATATAGATAACAAATTATATGTATGTGTTAAGTTGTACTTACAAAAGTTGTAGCGTGACGAGTAGTGAGATAGCAAGAGTATAAAGTAAGTGGGGCCTTAGTTAGCGAAGAACAGGTACATCACCATTAAATCCCTTAGGTGGCATGAAAGGAGAGTGTGACCTGATTCACTCGCTACTCAGCCACCCAACCACCCACCCTATATACGCGGAACTCACTCTATCCGTGTTCTACACATAACCTAAATATATGCAAAACTCGCACGGGACCTTCAACCTCAAAATCATTCATTGTTCTTCGACACCACGCATGTGGTGTTCTTGTCGGCAATCCAGGTGTCGGGATTCACCACCTTTCAAAATAACTTGTTTTTTGTTTTTGTTTTCAATAAAGATGAACCAAGGATTATTGTAGGAAACGAGAAATTAATACGCATACAAACACTGGAGTTGTTCAACTGGCTATTTTTTGGTTCTGTTCCCAGCTTCTAGATAAAGGCATGATTCAACTTTTCATTTTTTAATACGTAATATCAAATTCATGATTCCTGAAACTTCTAACAACAGACCAAAATAATCTCAAGTATATAAAAACATATCATTGTCGTACCAATCTCCTACAATTATTATTTCTCTATTATTAAAGTAGATGTATCCCTTCGCATACACAGAGTGTCGTCTGATTCTGTATATATATATATATCTGGAATATTCTGAAGACGTGTGTGATGTTTAGCTAGCAAAAAAAGAACAGTACACTGTACACCCCAATTCTATTTCACAATCGGAATGTAAAGAAGTATAAATCCACTCTGACAAAAAGAAAAACATAAAAAAATAAAAAATAAAAAACACTTTTTGTCAAATGCTTTGAATCATATATATCGCCAATGAGTTTCAAAGCAGTGTGATAAATGTGATGCAGCATAAACGTTGTTTTACATGGTAAATGTGATAGACGTGATACTTATGTATTTTCAGAAAGGTCGGTTCCATGCATGGGTCTCCAAATAACCGCGTTTACCATAAATGCTACAACAAAACAAAAAATAATAAGTCTGTATGAACATGTATCGATACTTTAATACAAGCTGAACAGGCTTTTTGAACCTTTCAATATTTGAATTTCTAGGGTTGAAACATGAACAAAGTAGAAAAGTATACGGGTCAGGAAATATTGAATTATGTAAATCACTTGTTGATCTTATATCATGTTACGAATTACTTTTACAAATTTCAAAGTTTTCTTTCAATACAAATTTTAAATCTAATTTTTCTTTACAAAAATCAGTTTGTAAATTGAAATTCACATAACGTGAATTTGTCTTGTTTCTAATATGAGATCTCTAATAATAATAGAGTAAAATAGTGGAAAGACTAAAAATAAAAATATATATCCACTAAAAATTCAAAAAAAAAATGAATCCTAATTTTCAGTTGTTAGAAATTAACTGTATATTCTTTTTACTGTTAAGACACAATTAGATGATGGATCGTAATTACAGTTTAAAATTCTAATTTCATTTATAATTCTGATACAAATAAATTATTCTTGAAGTCTTAAATTTCATATTCATGTTATATAAACTGAAAAAATTATAATAATTATAATTATATTTTAAAACAAAAATGTTTTTAGAAATAAATTCTATCATAAATATTTTATTAAGATTATAGCATACCGATAATTAAATATTCTGAATATATCAATAAACTTATAACTTTAGCAATAGGTAATTCAGTTCATTGGCTCGTTCAATTGAATCCAATATTTTTGAACATGCGTTTTAAAATTAAAATAAATAAAGTACTTGGGTACTTGATTCCTTTTCTTTAATTATGATAATAGTAATAGGGCAATGATTTTTGATACTTCATATAAATTATATTAAAATTATTATTTTATCTAACGGGAGCTATTTTTAAACCTTATAGTTCAAGTTAACCTTGACAATTTTCAAAGCTTGAAAATAATGAAAAAAATTATTTAAGATGATTATTCATAGTTTCACATAGGTTTTTTCGAATTGAAAAAATTATTTTCAATTCGTTAAACTTTAACGAATTGAAAATTAATTAATAGTTTAATTATCACTCATTTATTAACAAGGGAGAGAAATAATAAGTTGCCATGACTACCTACAGTTTGTTTTGTTTCGTTTTTGTTTCATTTAAATTTGTATATTTTAACGAAAAATATTTATACATACAATGAATATCTCCATAATAACACTTGTGTGTATACGAACAGGTGAGATGTACTGTTACCAGTGCATCACCCCTATGAAAAAATGTGAGACTTCATTTTTAATATTGAGACATGTATCACGAGCTTTCAAATTCAAATCAATACAATTTTTTTTCTTAAACAGATATTACTCCTCATAGTTTTATTAATCATCTTTCATTAACCTTAGAAATGTTTATTATATGATCATTAAAATGTTAGCGTTTTTTTTTTATAAATTAAATCATTGAATTATCTGAATATTTAATATTATTAAAATAGAAATTGAAGAATTGGATTAAAGTTTTATGATTGATTATATATTTTGATGAATGCAGGCGTGCATTACACGGATTAGATAGTTATTATAAGGTGGCGAAACCTATAATGCAGTTTTAAATAGGTGACAATTGCGGATGATCTTCCACTTCTATAATATCATATCTTGCACGACTCTAAAACCATAAACCCTTTTGACTGCACCCATTTAAGTATTTATTATATATTAACATAATAGGATTATCAAAACATATCTTACACGTCATCATTTTTCTCCTTTCTTTTCATACAAATCAAAGGGTCTGGCTCCAGCTGTTTGTCACTATTTCAATATAATTCTCAAAATACTTTATTAATTATTCCAGAAAAAATCCATTATTTAAATATTAAAAATGTACATTATTTCTATAAACCTGAAAGAAACATTGGTTCTGGTTGCCGTTGTTTTTAAATAAGCATAAGAATGCTTGGTTGGGGTTTATTATTATTATTTATTATTTGTTAGTATTAATGGATGGAGGTGGCAAGAGAGGTACGACTCTGAGAAAAATGATCTAAGATGAGATATTTGGTGAAGCTTTGGTTTTCCAAATTTCTGAGCTAACTTTTACCAATTGTCAAATTGCCTAACCTCATATCTCAACACATGTTTTTTCGATTTCAAACACCCTTTCGGTCAAACACTGCAGGGTTCAATCTCTAATCTTTCCACTTTTGATCACTATTATTATCATTTATATACAATTTAAATAATAACACTTATACATAATATTTACTAATGCTCATCCAATTTACATAATAAGACTTAATATCAATTTTATTAGAGTTGCAATTAACAATTTTTAATTTTAAATTAAAATTTAGATCAATTTTTTTTTTTCTAGTTGAATCAAACATTTCTAACTTCTAGCTTTACATATATAATATAAATGGCGCATTCAGTTTTATTTGTAATATGGTTGTTGTAGCAAAAAGCTAAAAAAAAAGTCCAATGCCAAAAGTATTAATCATTCGTAACGAAAACATTTTTTTTTTTTATCAAATATTCCATTAACACAATAAATCTTGTTACGTGTGTTATTTTAGGTTTGTTTATTTATATTATATTTATAACATACGTAAATTTACTATTGCATTTATAATACACGTAAATTTATGTATATTTCAAAATCAAAAAAACGTAATTTTATTGTTTTAGTACCAAATCTCTTCTTCTCTTTTTTTGCCTTCTCCTTCCTCTTATTTCTCTTGTTTCTTCGATCTCCTCATTCTTCTTCATCTTCTTTTCTTTTCTTTTTTAATATTTTTTTTGCTATGAGGAGATTGTTGAAGGTTTTGGCAAAATCTTAGACTAAACTCGTATATATTCGATTTTTTAGGTCTAATTATTATAATATTTTTTTACTTATTTTTGGTCATTCAATATCTTTTCTTGTATTTAAGTGACAGTTAATACAACCACAAAATGTAGTTTCTTGTTATTTATCACATTAAATGAATGAAATTTTGTTACTTAACTTTTTATTTCGATATTGAAATACATTAATTAATTATGACTAAAAATCCCATTATGAATTTATATTATCTATTTGTTCAATTGAAATTTATCTTCTTCTTTTTTTCACATTAATCTACAACTATCAATGAATTATTAATAAATTGGAGGATTAAAAATAATGTATTAATTCAAGGAGAATGAAAAAATCATTTTTAGACTTATTTTTTTTTGGATTGATATTTTTTCAATTTGAAGAACTAAAAAATAAGTTTTAAATTTGTGGAAGCAATTTTCTTTTTCTTTTTTAAAAAAACAAGGGATTAAATTATAATTGACTTAACATTTTTGGAACTAAAAACATATTTTATAGAAAAAATGAAAAATAAATTTCACGTTATTATTTTAATTGAACGTTTTATTCTTAACATGGATTATTGACGTGAATATTGATGATAACCATGTATGTCAGCATCAAGTGTAACAAAAACACATTTAAAAAAAAAATAGGGACTAAACATTTTATATAGAAATTTAGAAGGATAAAAGAAAAAGTGATCCAAATTTGAAGGATTAAAATCCTATTTAAACTTATATTTAAAAATATTTATTAAGTTCATAATCATCATGAATAATATTTAGAAATAATGTTAATTATTTATGTAACGTCCCATTTTAATAGATTAATCTACCAAATAAAGCGTCATAAAATTCTGATAACGAGAGCCAATCAACTAAACATGAAACGTACGGAAAGTGACTATTACAGTCATCCAAAGGAGTACTTAGAAGAAAACATGGACATACAACCATGCCATAGCTAAAAGGAAACTAACAGAATCCAACAGTTTTGCAAAAGGAGTTGCCACTGGCAACTGATACAAAAGGCCTCCTGGCCCTGAAACTATCCCTAAGACCTCCAAACAGGGAAGTCTAGGCCGCACCGCTGCGTCTCCCAGATCCATCACGAACCTCCCTCCCATCTGCTCCCACCAGAAGGTGATCATCGCAAAAGAGGAAACATAACAGAAAACAAACACAACATGCAAGGGTAAGCTAATGCAATATAATACTTATCATGGTATAAAGGAATAAATGCATAACATTCCCAGACATACAACACAGAGGTACATAATTCATGTTATGACAGACAAACAAGACACTATGACTCAATTATCCGGATACATATATTAAGATCGGATTCACTGGATGCCTGCACTCGTGGTGGCCTCTACTGCTCTGCAGAGCCATTGCCAATGGGTTTCACCCTACCACTCACGAGGTTAGCCTTTAAGCGTCTAAGGCCATTATCCTGCCAAAGACTAGGGCCTCCCGCTACTCTCACCACTTGGGTCAGATTTCTCTACCTGAGACTCACTGACCCTTTTTGAGTTTCGGGATGCGATCCTTACTTGAATCCTTATCTTAATATATACACTACACGCCACCATAAAGTCTCCCCATGGGACTCATGGAATTACGCCTATCTCATCATCACAATCATGTTTCTCATACA
>Ga0214542_1000453_pt1 | contig 73880 bp, 39 predicted proteins | sample CNSS1metaG_FD_160096 | JGI IMG/M metagenome (GOLD analysis project Ga0214542, IMG submission 160096) | Root nodule microbial communities from cowpea collected in UCLA plant growth center, Los Angeles, California, USA - CNSS1 | ecosystem: Host-associated > Plants > Roots > Nodule | place: USA...
TATATATATATATATACACACACACACACACACACATACATGTATGTATGTATGTTGTTGCCTTTAATACATACTTTTCTATCACGGATTCTCATATACTCATATTTTCCATTTGATGTAGTGATGTCACAGATGAAAGCCATGGCTGAAGATGTTCAACCTTTGTTGACCGAAGTTCGTGATAGTAACCTGTTGAAGGAAGTTGAGAATTTAACCAGAAGCCTTACACAAGCATCTGATGATTTGAGGTTAGTTTGTAACTTCTCTGTCATGTGTGCATCTCTAATTTGACATTGTGATATATGTGATTGTAACTTGTAACATCTAACATGTCTTATTTATATCTTTATCTCTGAAAGTTGAAATTGCATCAGAAGTTCTCTTACACAGGAGTGTGGGTGTGTGAAAGTATAGAATGCAGACAAAATGAGAAACAAAATTTGTAAACAAAGAGAAAGTATTAGGATAGGAAAAGTTGGAGAATAATCTGTAGAAAGATGAACAAAATGGATATAGAATATTATGGGTTTCATTATCCTGGAGGTTCTTTCTTTTTCTTTTTTGAGGAAATAATAAATGGTAAATGATATGTTCATTTCAAAATCAACTTGAAAAATAAGGATATTTATTGGGTTTTTGTATAAAATGTGAAATGGATTCTGTTTGAGAGTTCTCTATAGATAATGTCAAACTTCCAGGGCCATTGCTTATCCTTGAAGATCCATGACAATAATGCTTAAGATAATTGAACTGATAATATGTCAATTTAATTTTTATTTTTAAGCTCAGAACATTAAGTATAGTGGTTTCTTTAAATCTTTTATTGTATTCTAAATTCTAATTAATCGAAATCATTCAATACTTTTGCAGAAGGGTACATTCATCCATTATGACCCCTGAGAACACTGAACTGCTCCAAAAGTCTATATATACTCTTATTTTTACGCTGAAGAACATTGAGGTAGGACCCCCTAAATTTTAAATGTCCTAAAACTGTAACTAACTGATTGATTTCTTTTGGTTGCATTTTGCAGAATGTTAGCTCTGATATTTTGGGTTTCACTGGTGATGAAACTACCAGAAAGAATTTGAAATTACTTATCAAATCCCTCAGCAGGTTATTGTGAGGTCCACATTCCAATCAAAGTAGAACATAATTCAATTAGTTTGTTTCCAATGTGTTTAGCCTACCACAACATTGAGGGAGTAAATAGTATTTTGTGACTGTTCTTAGTTGTTTCTAAGGAGTGCCATTTTGTACTGTGATAGAAATTTGTTTTTCCCCCAGTCTACAATGAGCTGCAGAAATGTTATTGATTGGGGAAGCTGATTCCTATCTACACATTCTTCTTTTACTGAAATTGTTATTCATATGTGGATCATGTAGGTGACTCTTAATGATTGTCACTCACTTGACACACTTCAGCTACAATGCTTACAGCTTTTGTTTCTTAAATGAACTAGAAAATGGAAATAACCATTGGATAGGAAATATAAAGCTATCATCATCAAGTTCACATGGATGGTCATTTGATATATATGCAACCTTTGTTTTTATTCATTGGAAGCAATCAAGTATACGCACCTTTATAATTCACATGCACTGCACAACTATTTGACTCAGCTAAACCCCTTTTGTGATATCTGAGCATGTGATAGAGTTATCAAAATGCCTTTTCTGTGTATACACAATTTTATCAAGATGTTAGTGGTAGCTATAGGAATGTAGAAAGTATTGAATTTTGGCTCCAATTTTCTCATATGGTCAATTGTTTTAGTAATAATATTCCACAGCTATTTCTTTGTTGTTTGAATATATTATAATGAACACACTACATAATACAATTGGGCAGAAGACAAAAGTAGTACTTTCCATTCCACTCACTAGAAATCATGTAATGTAACTAAAAATCAAGTTTCGGGTGGTTAAAAATAGTGTCTTTCCTGTGAGAAGCTGAGTCCCTAAACCAAAGAACAAATATAGAAAATAAACAATTTGATTCAAAGTTCCAAAGCCATATTTGTCTTCTTATTTATAATCTTCAAGGTTTTTACATCAATTATTTCTAAGTCTAAAAGTATAATAACTATCCAAAAATATAATAATGAGATACAAAGTTTTCTAAATCATAAGAATCTGTTAATAAAATAAAACTTGCTAAGAGCCTCAAGATTTTGTTAATAAAATAAAATTTCGTAAGACCCTGGCTCCAATTTTTGGACCTAATAATTTTGTTGTGTGTTTGGGTTATTGCATGGACAAGTTATCTATCTTTGAATTCAGGTTCAGGAGATCCGGACTAGGACGATACATGTTTATATGTAACCTTTACGAACATAGTCCATTTTTGTTGAGTAGCTCGTTCTAGAAGATATTTAAGTTTTTGACTAACATTCCGATTTGTTGTTAAAATTGATTTTTAAAACATTTGACTAACATTCCGAATATATCGAACATGGATGGATATTTTAATAAAATATATTGTTAAGTAGATGGATGATTAGAGGTGTTAATTTGGTTAAGTCCACAAGACTTAGTCCTGACCTACGTGGACTAGGACTAAAAAAATCCATAGAACAAAAAACCTTCCATAAAAAAAGTCTATAAAGTCAAAAATTTCACAAAAGTCATGTGAGTCAGGCTAGTCACGAGGTTTTTCTTAAACGTGAAAAATATATTATTTTTTAAAATATATTATAAAACTTTTTGTCATCGGTTTAGGATCGACACGTCTAAGACATCGGTTTGGGTCGTCTTAATTGTTGGCTCGACAAGGACGAGTCAGGCGGGTATGATGCCCTAGACGGGCGAGAAGGACCCGACGACTCGGAAGAGAATGACAGGCTCGACTACCCTACCGGGACGGATAGGCTCGATGACCCTGTTAATGTTTAGTCTCACACTCAAGATGTATGTACCTCGGTGTGAGGGGGGAAGGGAGTGAGTTGGAAGTCTCACATTAACAAAGTAAAAATGTTAGAAGGTTGATATATAATATGCTTAAATAGTCATTTGGTCCTAGTTTTGGTCTCGAATTGGGGATTTGTTTGTCGATTTGGGGATATCCTTCAATTGCCCCTTTCAGATCAATTTCTGTCATCCAATATTGACGCTGATCTTTGAAGAATCGTTCACGGAGGGTTGAAGGTGTTCATCGCGGAGGTAGGTTTTGGTTTAGGGTTTGATTTTTGCTGACTGACCATTGTTTGGGATTAGTGTTAATGATTAGGGTTAATGATTGCGCACCACTGCAATGTCTCCGCAATCGCAAATTGGGGGTGAGCCTGAAACCCTAGAACCACCATGACATGAATTGCAAGTTTGGTGAACTCAGCTATTGCAAGAAGAGCAAGATGCCTCACGAGACATTCCTATTCAGCTGAAGATGGATGGAAGACAACCACATTTCAAAATCACACAAACCCTAACTTTCAATTATAACATTTGGTCTATGTATACAGTGAAAACGGACATGTCACTGAACAACAATCCACGTCACAGAAAAGGACCACGCTGGCCACTGTTCCGTTAACAATTTAGACGGAGTTAAGGAAAAAGAGTTAATTGAAAAAGATTAACGAAATGTAGGACCAAATCGAAAACAATTTCAGAAATAGGACCAAAGTGAAAAAAGTTGACCAAAACTAGGACCAAATAACTATTTAAGCCTATATAATATGAAAAGACAAAGTAAAAGTATTAGAAGGTTGACACATAATATGAAAAGACATGTACTTATGGAACCTTTTTCATAGATTATTATGATCTTTTTCGAGTTTATGTTTCTATGCTACACTATGAATTAACTCTTAATTAAGTGTTTTTAGTACAACCTTGGTTTCATTGTGGAGACTAATTTAAAAGTAATATATAAATATTAAACCAAAAATTACTGAAAGATATAAACATAAGAGTAACATTACGGTCTTTCTGAGCCACACCTTAATAAAAGATAAGCAAAATAAAAAAGTTTTATACTTAATAGTTACAGAATTTTCATTTTCTGTGACAGCCAAGCATAATGAAACAAAGCCTTATTTGAATTGACAGTAGGTTTTTATTGTGCAGTATGCATTATAGAGATACCAAAGGTTTCAGTTTCTGAAGGAGAAGCTCATGTGACAGGCAAAGGATGATAAGGAAAAGGGACCAGGTACAGATCATCTTTTCTTCTCATTGTGAGTCCAAACATCTCACTCATGTTCAATTCTTCAATTGTGATTCCACTGGGAAGTTTCCAATCAAAGTGATACAACAACATTGCAAGGGCAAGTTCAAGATTTCTCAAAGCAAATGTGCTGCCTGGGCATATCCTTCTTCCAGCACCAAAAGGAATGTACTCAAAATTATTACCTTTGTAGTCAATAGTGCTATCAATGAATCTCTCGGGATAAAACCTCTCTGGTTCACTCCAATAGTTTGGATCTCTTCCAATTGCCCAAGCATTCACCATGACCTTGCTTTTGGCAGGTATGTGATAACCATGTATCTCACATGTTTCACCACATTCTCTTGGAAGCAAAAGAGGAGTTGGAGGGTGTAATCTCAAAATCTCTTTCACAACTAGTTTCAAATATTTGAGTTCATCCAGGAAATTTTCATCAACCCTTCCTTTCATGTTAAATACTTCTCTAACCTCAGCTTGTGCTTTTTTCATTACTCTTGAATCCTTCATCATTTCAGCCATCGCCCAATCTATGGTTGTTGATGATGTCTCGCCACCACCACCAAAAATGTCCTTAAAGATAGTTTATCAACCAAAAAGGTTAGAAGTAAATAATCAAATAGACTGCATGCTTGTAGAGTTATTAGGCAATTGTTTCACTACTTAAGAGCTCTTACAAGTGGGAAATAAGATATACAGGGGAAAAGTGTCAGACATTTAGAACAATTTTTATTTCCAACTCTCTTTTTGGTTTTAAATTTGCTTTTCCAAGACTCATCCTACTGAATAATCAACTTCTCCCCCAGAATATTCTACGTTTAGAAATCAACAATAAAAACATATATGAGATATTTTCTCATCAAGTTCTTCCGTTTCGGATCTAGCTCAAAAGAGTTGGTGAGTGTGTAGTTTCTTCAGATTTTTAAAACTAAAACAAGTTTCTGAAAATAGAAATCAAACTCACCCTTATCTGACAAATTCCACTTTCATATAAAGTATGACAAAGATTATGGACATTAAATGTATTTGAAAGAGGTTATGATCCATACCAGAATTATTGCCTTGACGTTGTCCCTAGTTAAAGAAAAATCTTGTTGGCTACCATCCTCATATTGTAGGAGAACATCCACAAGATCTACGGCTTCTCTTTCGTTACCTTTGGCCTTTGACTTTGCCTCCTTATGCTCATTGATGATGTTTTCCATTATCTGATCAGCTTCTTGATGCACCTTCTCCAGCTTATGCCTCATGCCAGTCACATGTTGCAACCAAACAGCAGAAGGAAAGAAATCTCCAATGTAAAATCCTGCAGCAACTTTGGTTATTTTTGTAATCACTGATATAAATTTTTCATGGTCTTTGAATTTCTTGCCAAAGGCAGCCCTTGAAGCAATTGTATAAATTGATGAAAGTACAGCCTCAGTGAGGTTGATGGGGTATCCTTTATTCCCATCAATCCTTTTCACAAGATTGAAGAGCTCCTCTTCTCTGATTGGCTGGTATGAGTTCACACGTTTTTGGCTTAAAAGCTCTAATGTGCAAATCTTTCTTAGCTGCCTCCAATAATTTCCATAAGGAGCAAAAGCAATGTTTGTGCAGTTGTAATTGATTACATCAATAGCTAGGACTTTAGGTCTTGTGGCAAAGTTAATATCATGGGTTTTCATCACTTCCATAGCACACTCAGCGGATGAAACGACAATGGTAGAAACTTCTCCAAGTTGAAGATGCATCAAGGGTCCATATTTTAAGGCTAGGTCTCTTAATTTTCTATGGGGCAGAGAGCATAACAGATTGTGTATATTTCCTATAATAGGTAGCTTTCTAGGTCCATCGGGCATGTTAGAAGGTGTTTCCTCATCTTTCTTCTTTGTGTTTCCTATTTTTCTCACTATAAGGCCTAAGAAGATAAAGAAGAAAAGAGCTGAAAAGTAGAGAACTAGCTCAGCCATGGAAGAGAAGCAGATTTCTAATGCCAGTATGATTCTAGTTTATGTTTATATATACACACTCACCAATAAATACCCCTGAAATAATACTTAACATTTTATATCAATAATCATCATTTAATACCAATAAATACTAATAAATACATTACATTAATTATATAAAAGAGTCTTGTTAACCGATGCGCTAAGGGTACTGATTAAGAATAATTAATATATATTAGATCTTACAAATAGATAAGTGTAATATTAAATAAAATCTGACATAATAACCATTAATGCAACTTTATATTTCTTTAAAAGACAAAAATACCCATAAATATTGTACATGTGTATTTAATATTTTATTTAATGTTCACAAATAAAAGTTAAAAACTAATTAAATATAAGAAAGTTTAAATTAATAGAAAAACCAACAAAAAAATTGCGTTAAACATCTAAAACTTAAACAAAAATAACATAAGAAAGTATAAATTAACATAAAAACCAACAAAAGAAATAGTGTTAAACATCTAAAAATGTTACAAAAAAAAAAGAACAATTAAAGTGTAAATTTAAGATTTAATTGAATTTTCTTTTCTTTTTAGTAGAGACCTTAAGAATTCTAAAGTCCTTGTTTTGTAAAAGTAAGTTATAGTTCACAAATTTAAAAGGGTATTTTTGCCTTTATAAAATTTATTATGTGTATTTATATTATTTTAATTACTGTATTTAATTATTTCAACTTTCAATATAAAAATGATGATATCAAAACACATTTATTATTCATTAACTAGTGTCTGACACTCGTTAGCATTCTCATGTATAAAATATTAATTGCATACTTAAATATTTTATATATTTTGTACATTATTAATTTATATATTATTCACTATTAATTATACTAATAATAGAATCAATTAATAATTAATAGCTTTAGCAGAAATTTAATATTTTAATTAATATTCTACTAGAAACAACAAACAATGGAGCACATGTCTTGGTTTATACTAAAAAAATAGTAATAACAGTTTTAATTCAATTTTAAGTAAAGTAAATATGTATTAGGATACAAAGATGATCAATAATAAAGTAACTAAAATTTTAGTAATTGATTTAATGTCATATCTTTAGTTTAAATTATTAATTTTGATGTTATAGATTTAAATTATTTAACTTGAGGGAATAAAACTATAATAAAAATATATTTATTAATAATATTTCATGAAATTATATGAATTTAGAATAATTAAATTTATAAATGTAAACAATTAGGAAGCATAAAGAGTAGATTTCTGATACATGTTGCTTCCTCGTTAATTCATACAAAAACTTAGAAAAAGACATTCTTCATGTATAAAAAAATACAATACAATGAACAAAAAAAAAAATAAGACACGCTGTGGACAACACAATTTTAAATTAAAAAATAAAAATAAAAATCATTGTCAGTTTAAGCATAAAAATGTAATCAATGGAATTGCAACACGTGTCCATTATTTCAAATTCCAAACCATCTATCACTTTTATCTCTCTTCTTTTATTACATCCTAAACTTTTTTTTTAATTATGTATTTGATTTTCATGTAACAAAATTTTAATTTGGTCTTTTTATTTTTTTTTTATTTTAATTTGGTTCCTATTTTAGGAAATTTGATCTCAATTTAGTTCTTTTTGTTAGTGGTATAGTAACCGCATTAGATGGGGTGTCACGTGTCAGTTTCTGGATTTTTTTAATTTTTTTTTTGAATTTTAAAAAAAAATTGTCACGTGTCAAGCTGTCGTCGTGTCACGTGGCAGTGACAGAATGATGTGGCAGTGACAATGACATGTGTCACTATTATGCCAGATATCATTTCTTCATTCTCAATTTAGTCCCTATATTCTAATTTTGTCTCAATTTTTGTAAAAATAATGCAATTCTGTCCCTATCTAAATTGAAACAAAAATTAATTTTTATATAAATGTTATACAAATATTTTTATTAAATTTGATATTTTTATTCAAATTGATATTTTTATTATATATTTTTAACATAACTAAGTTTATTTAAATTTGTGTTTCACATTCAACTTTACTCAAAATTATTTTCAAATTTTAAATTTATATGTTTTTTATTGTTACATGAATTAGTTAAAATTATTTTTTAAAATTTTATAATTGTTATTTTTACACCAATTCAAACATTTGTGTACCCTCACCATAAACTTGTCTAAGCCTTTCCCCCTTTTCTCTACCTAATCTCCCTCTTTGTCTTCCAACCTTCTTCATTTTCAACCTCTTACCCGTTTTATTTCAATCTCACCATCTTCGATGGCTATTTCCGTCTTGCTCTCACCATCTCTAATGGTCATTCACTAAAAAAACACCATAAATGAGGCGGTTTAAACGCCACACTTATGTTTGGTGACAGTTTTGAAAATTTCATAATTAATGATGTCACAAAGTAAAATATGATGTTTCAAAGGAATTGAGGTTTCAACCATCATTTTTTACATTGTATCAAGTGACGATTTCTTTTAATAAATTGTAGTAGTTAAAATTATCGTAATATTTTTCAATAAAATTAAATGTCCTGGAAATAGTGACACTTATAAATGCACAAGTTACATTATATTATGACGTTTATAACTACCACTATTATCATTCATCATGATTTAAGTATTTTATTATTTATTATTATTCACCTATATTTATAATTTCATAATTAAATTAAATTTATTTTAATAATGAAAATTTGAAATATATAGAAAAATGATAATACAAAAAAATTAAGGGTTTTAAATATATTTGTCGTCCCTTAACTTTTAGTGAAAATTGAAATTAGTCTTTCTTTGAAACTCTTGTCCAATTTAGTACCCCAACTTTAGAAATATGTGAATTTAGTCATTTTAACCAAATTTTGTTAATTTTGTTTGATGTTTCAAATAAGTTTAATGTTAGCATTTGAGTTGTTTATATTGTTTGACACAATTTTGCTTCAATGTTAGCTGAAAAACGTATTTAAAATGTTAAATAAACTTAGCAAAAATAGGGTTAAAAAGACTAAATCCATGATTAAAAAAACTAAATTCATACATTTCTAAAGTGTGGGGACTAAATTAGATCAAAATTTCAAAGAGGGACTAATTTAAATTTTTACTTAAAGTTAAGGGACATAAAACATATTTAACACAAAACTTAACAAACATTATATTTCATTAAATGTAGCAAAATTACATTAGGGTAGCATGTTGATGTATCCAAAAAAAATCATTACAAATTAATAATCGAATTCTACAACTAAAGTTTTTATCCTAATCCTAAAATGTTTTGCTTCCATCACTTGATTCAATCACATCATTTGGAGATGTCATGTGTAAGAACCGTGAAATTAATTAATTAAATAATTAATTAATTAATAAATGTGAGTGGAAAGAGCCTTTATGGCATTAATTATTGTTTGATGTGACGTGGAAAAGTACTAGCTCAAGTGGTTGAAAGTACTTTGATTTTGTGAGAGGACTTGGGTTTGAGTCCTATGTATGCCAATTATGTGTTGTATGGTTTATTATTATTTTGTTTTGGTAATGTAATTGTGAATGGGGAATGATAGTATAATCATAAGATTATAATGGTTATCATAAAATGTGAATTGACATAGTGGTTGTGTTTTGGCCTTATGAGTGGAAGGTCATGGGTTCAAACCTTAATGGACATAGAGTAAGTTTTATTTTTGCTAACTATTAGTTGTGGTTGAATGTGAAGAGGCAAAGAAAACCTAGCAGAAGGGTAACCATTAGGTGCGGAAAAATCACCAACTAAGGGACTTGAATAGCCATTAAGCCCACACTAAAGCCAATCTCGTTTTTTTTTTTCATTAGCCATCTTAAGGCACATATAAAAGGAAGAATTTAAGGGGGAATAGGGTTTCTGCAGTTTGGTTAGTTCCTTTAAAGAGAAGAGCACGAAATTGAGGCTGTGAGGTGAGGTTTTGGGTGTGTAAGGGGCTGAATTGAGAGAGAGAGTCCGTGGCAAATCATTGGCGAATCAAGGAATCCTATTTTCTTCCCAATTTCAATCAAGCATTCAGGTTAGGGGAGTTGAACTCTATTTTTCGTACTATAGTTATATGTATGTGATTTTGATTGATTTATGCCAAGAAATTCAGATTATGTATGATGGAGATTAGGGGTTTGGGTACTGTGATAATTGTTTTATCAAATTGCTCATGGAATTGTACAAATGTGAGAGTTTCCTAGACTGTGAATATTGTTTGTGGTTCGACTTGAACTTCTAGGAACTAAATTGTGCCTAAGTCATGTATATACGTTTGTGCATCGTGTCCAATTGTTGGTAATGCGTAATTGGTGATTTTGGTATTGGCTTTGGGTATTTTGGTGTATGGACAGTGGCGAAACCCTACAAGTTTCGCCCAAGCGACACCCTCTCGCCTAGGCGAGAGTTGCAGGAGTTCAATCAGGGTTTTGGCTCGAGCAATTCGCTCAGGCGACCTGAGTTGGTGTTGAGCGACCTGGTCTCTCGCTCAGTCGAGAAACACTCGCCTAAGCGAGGTCGCGAGGTGACCTGGGTGTTCTGAGCACGAAACCTCGTCCAGGCGAGGAGTTTTGTCTGTTACGCGAACCAGGGTCTCGCTGAGGCGAGACAACCTCGCCTAAGCAAGATGTTGTGGTCATGTGTGATGTTTTGCTTGCATTGTAGCCCATGCGAGATTGAATTAGGTGTTTGGGCGAGAGATGATCTCGCCTAGGCGAGGGGATCTCGCCTAAGCGAGATAACATGATGATGTTGTTGTTTTAAGCTCGCTCAGGCGAGGTGAGCTAGCCTAAGCGAGGCTGAGGGCTTAGCTTGGGCAAGAGTCCCTAGCTTAAGCGAGTTTATGCGAAGTTCCATGTATGTATATGATTGTGTGTGTGATTTGGATGCTTTATCCTAAGTATAAGAAGTACATGCATGTGGTGTGGTATTTAGGCTTGAAGGACTAAGTCCAATAGGGGTTTGGGATGTGCTTGGTGGTTGGACACATGATGGGCATGGAACTGGTTGAGTTCCCGTCGGCTACTATTGGGCGAGGAGTCCTTAGTATGGTGATTACATGTGTCGGGCACGCGATGGGCAAGGAACTGTTATGTTCCCGTCAGCTACTATTGGGCGAGGAGTCTATAGTATGGTGATTGCGTGCGTGCCAGGGTCCAAGTTGAGAAGACTTGGATGTTTTACTACAAACGAGGAGTCTGTAGGGCAGGACTATGAGCGGGATAGGCTCATAGGGTTGGACCACGAATGAGTTAGTTTTGTGGGAGCACAGTGAAGTCCCAAGACCTAGTTCATACATATGACTCATGAAGGACTATAAGGTCATGGTTGGGTAATTTGATAATGAGATATTTAATTATGTTATTTTGGGATGGGTGACATTTTTCTTTCATGTATTTTGTTTATTTATTGTGCATAGCTCACCCTTTCTGTGTGTGTGGCGATGATCGGATGATTCGTTATCCGGGAGCAGATGATTTGACAGGTGGGTCAGGAGATGCATAAACTCGGAGCGAGGGATAGCTGGGGATTTTTGTATATATGTTTATTATTTTGGTTTTGAGATAATTTTGTAACCTTTTGGGAGCCATTTGAATTTTATTTCAGTTTTATAATTATGGACTCTGGTATTTATTACATTGTATTACAATTTTAAATTTCCCGTGTTTTTGGGAAATGGTTTTATATTAAATGCGGTCTTTATTTTATTTTGGAATTTATTTATTAAATATTAGTAATATTCCTTAGGGATGTTACATCATGTTACTACTAACATCTGGTGCCTACAATGAATAAATAAGGAGAATATAAGTAATTGAATTAGATAACAATACAATAAGTTTAAGTAATATTCTTTTCTACATCATACCTCATTAGTAAAGGGATGTACCAAACTAGTAGCCATTGCAACAAGATGTGTTGGACGTCTTCTTTAGAAGTAATGTAGGCAAGCAATATTTGCATTGGATTCTTGATAGTTGCAACCTCACTTTCTATCTCCAAAACTTGTCATCCATATTTGGTGAAGCTTTATTTGATGAAGCAAATTTGACACCACTTAATCTTGTAGTTGATTGCTGCAAACCAATGGTAGGATAAGCTTCAGCTGAAAGTCCTCTAACCCAACTTGGATGTGCTATTCCAAATATGACACCAATAGGGTCATTTGGAGATATATGTGAGGAAATATCTAGATTTTACAACACCAAGCATCAATATTTTCCTGCATAAAATGACAATAATTGTTCAAATCTTAGTTCATATATTGGCACATTTACACATACTATCATATATAAGTTTACCACACTGCATTTGTCAGCACGAGTGTTTGTGTCATTTCATGCCTGCTATAGTTGGTTATTAATGTATACGAAAAATATTCAAAAGAAGTAAAAGCATCACCATTTGGCAGAAGAATAAGGAATATAACTTGGAATCTAACTTTATATTCAACATAGTTTGGTATGTATTATGCCCATCACTACAAATTTTGCAAGATCTTAACCTCAATTTGAATATTCTAGAAGAGTGAGATCAATCTTTTTTCTTTCTCCTACTCCACAACCCCAAAGCCCAAATACAAGTGTAAAAAGTTGGTGGCAATGTGAAAGAGGAAAACTTCTTTATGTCTTGTTTTTTCGCTTTCAATTCTAGAAACTTTTTCAAAGCTTCTAGATTTCGGGTTTCGAAGGAAAATGAAAAGATAAGTTCAACTTCATTTCACTCATCATGTTTCCACTCATCTTAACCATGCATAAATTGCATGGCTTTAAAGTCATAGAAACAACAATGACAATAAGAAATGTGAATAAGAAAAATGCGTTTGCTGTGAAAGCTAGACTAAGATAGAAGAAATGAGAGAAAATAATTCACTTCAAATGTCGCCGTGACTTTTAAGAGTGAATGAATAATTGCTACACATGTATTTATAGGTTTACAAGATTGATAAATACTATTTAAAATATCTTCTAGAAATAATAGTTTTTTTAATCTTAAAATGTTTAAATGATATTTTTTATTTTCAATATCTAAAAAGGATAAGATTTGATAACTTAGTGTGTCGTCTCAGGGTTTTGCTTATGTTATTGCCTAAGTAACTCGATGCGTTGTTTGAGGGCTTTCATTTATGTTATCGTCTAGATAACTCAGTGTCTCGTATGAGGGCTTTGATTATATTACATCTAAGTAACTCGGTGCCTCACTTGGAGGGCTTTCTAATCAACATTAGATAAAAAGAATGCAAATATGTGTGCCTCGCTTGGAAAAGAGGATTTTTATTTAGAAAGTAAAGTGTACCTTGTTAAAACCTTGCTTGGTAAAACCTAACTTAGGGACAAAATTCAAGTGAAGGAAATGGAGTATACACATCCTTGTACCTTAACAACAATACATCTTTAAGTAGGTTGCATTCCACGTCCACCGGAGCAGTTTTTAATACATCTTTGTATATGTTGCTAGAACATGTTTTAACTCATGCTACCGACTTAGGTAGGATCATGTGTTGTCATCTTAGGCATGCTTTGTATATGTTGTTGCCTTAGGAAGACTTTCTGATTGTGGATGTTTGCCCTTATGCATATGTAAGAGGAGCCTAGGGAGAAAACCTCCCTTGCGCTTTTTGCCTTTTTCGTCCTTGTAAGTCTTTTCGTCCTTCAACTTTCTTTTCTTTGGCTTTCTTTCTTTATAGTTACTCTTTTATTTTATTTTTCTTTGAGGTTTGTCTTGCTACAGCCTCAATTATCAACTTTCCAATAAGTTCTTCTAGTTGTCCTTCTGTTTTAATGTTTTGATCATTGTCGAAGTTTCTCCAAACTAAGTCTTCTTTCTAGAGCGTTCTTTCATGAACCCGGGTGTTGTAATGTCGAGTTGTTATCCAATCTTGTATTCAAGTATTTAGACGTCGAGTTATTGTAGTAATCAAGCACTATAACATTGAGTTTTTCTTGTACTCATTGAATTCTTTAGGTACTTGTGTATTGAAACACCGAGTTGCTGTTGCTTTTGTACTCGGGTGTTGGAACACCGAATTGCTCCTACACTTGGGTATTGGAATGTCGAGGTGCTTTTATACTCGGGCACTGGGATGTCGAGTTATTCATGTACTCATTGAATTCTTCCTATACTCAGGTATTGGAACGTTGAGTTTACTCATGTATTTAGACCACTAAAATGTAGAGTTATTCTTGTACTCAGTTACTGGAACACTGAGAAGCTTTTGTACTCGATCACCAGAACGCCGAGTTGCTCTTATTACTCGGTCACTGGAATGCCAAGTTGTTCTTGTTACTCGACCATTGGAACACCAAGTTGCTCTTGTTACTCGGTTATTGGAATTCTGAGTTGCTCTTGTTACTCGATCACTAGAACATTGAGTTACTTTTGTAACTCAGTCACTAGAACACCGAGCTACTTTTGTACTCAAGGTACTGGAATGTTGAATTGCTTTCTTGGTTGATTAGGATTGTGCACCTGTATGACCCGTGGAAATTAATTAATTAAATAATTAATTAAGTAATAAATGCGGGTGGTGGGAAACTTTGAAGTCATTAAATGTTAATGGGTATGACGTGGAAAAGTACTAACTCAAATGGTTGAGAGTACTTTATATGTGTGAGAGGACTTGGGTTCAAGTCCTATGAATGCCTGTTGTGTGTTACTTGAATTATTCTTGTTTATTTTTGATAGTATATTTGTGAATAGCGACTGATATTATAATTATAGAATTATAATAGTTATCACTGAATGTGAATTGGCACAGTGGTTATGCTTTGGCCTTATGAGTGGAAGGTCATGAGTTCAAACCTTGGTAGTCAGGAATTTACCTTTATTTTTGCCAACTTTAGCTTGGAGTGAATGTGAAAAGGTGGGGGTAAACCTAGGAGAAGGGGCAAGTCAAAAGGGGCTGAAAAACCATTGAATAACTACCCTTGAATAGGAATTAAACCCACCAAGCCTATTTTCGTTTTATTTTTAAACCCTCAATGGAGACACATATAAAAGGGCCAATTTGAGAAAAAAAAAGGGTTCTGGGTGAACCAAGGACTGTCATTCTTCTCAATTCTAATCAAGAATTCCAAGTTAGGGGAGTTATTCTTATGTGTATACGAATTTTGTTGTGATTCTTTGTTTGTGTTATTCTCAATTTGATTTTGCATAATGTTAATTTCATATTATAGGCACTGTGATTGAGAATTGGAGAAATTGATATTGTGCATAAAGTTTTGGGATGATTTATATGAATTGAATGAGGGTTTTGGTATGGAATGGTTGTGAATGCCAAACCTTGTGTCTTAGTAGTCAAATTTGGATATAAAGCGTGATTCTGAAGTATTCTTGCAATTATGCTGTGTTAGTAATGATTGAGTGATGTTTTGGCTTTGCTTTTGGTGAATTGGGTGCGTGGACAGAGACAAAACTCTGCAATTCTCGCCCAAGCGAGCCCTTTCGCCTAAGCGAGAGTTGGAGAAACTCGTTCATGGTTTTTGGTTCACGCTGATCGCTCAGGGGACTTGGTTCAGTGTTGAGTGACAGTCAATCTCGCTTAGGCGAGAGTGGCTCGCCTAAGCGAGGTCGCGAGGAAACCTGGATGTTTTGAGCGCGACTTTTCGCTCAGGCGAGAAGTTTTAGAGTGTTGAGCGACGGATACACTCGCTTAGGCGAGAATGGCTCGCCTAAGCGAGGTCGCAATGAGACTTGGTGTTTTGTTGATTGAATCCTCGTCCAGGCGAGGAGCTTTGTGTGTATTGAGCGACTTGAGGTCTCGCTCAGGCGAGAAGAGCTCGCCTAAGCAAGATGAAGAGGTATAGCCACTGTTACACGCTTGCTCAGGCGAGGTGGGCTAGCCTAAGCGAGACTGGGGTTCTAGCTTGGGCGAACAGGCATGGCTTAAGCGAGAATGGCGAGGAACCATGTTCTTATGCATTGTTTGGATTGTTGTTTGATATTTCCTAACTTATAGGAAGTTATATGCATGTGTTTATGGTGTTTGGGCTTGAAGGATTAAGTTCATAGGGTGGACCGCATGCGGAACGTGAAATGTTTAGCTCACCGGAGGTACTCTTGTTGGGATGAATGAGCGAGGGAGTTCATTTCATGCTCAACTTGAGAATGCTATGAGCGAGGGAGTTCATAGTAAGAAAGGCAGGTATGCGGTCTGGGTCCGAGCGAGGAGTTCGGATGACGGACGAGGAGGGTCGTGGAAGCACATGAAATCCTAGAGTTAGAATACATGCATGAACTTATATTGGTTATGAGGGTGGGAATGTGGGTGTTTATAGAAAATAAACAAATGATTAATTATGAATGGGTTGGGGTTTTATGTATTTGAATATATTTATGTGCATAGCTCATCCTATTTGTTTGTGTGTGGTGATGATCAGGTAATTTATTATCCGGGAGCAGATGATGTTACAGGTGAGCCAGAAGACGCTTAGTGGCGGAAAGTGGGCTCAGTGCACGAGGGGATTTTATAATTGTTTTTGGTTTAATTTATATGTAATTTGATTACAGTTTTGACTGCTCTAGAATATTGGATTATTAATATTTTAAAGTTTTGAAATTTTCCGTGGTTTTTGGGAAATAGTTACTTTAATAAATGAGGTTTTTGTATATAAATTGTTGTTTATTATTTATTTTAAGTAATATCCTACCGGGATGTTACAACACCCATCAGATAACAACAACCCTTGGATCATCTTGCTCATGGCCATGAACTATGGTGGTTCAACCTAATATGATGCGGCGTTGTGCACATATCCTCTGTTGTTACAATTATAATCATGGTGAATGCTCTGTCCGGAGAGTTCATCCCTACATTCGTTGACTTTAGGCTCTGCTCTTGTAGGATGATGGGACCTAGCCGCCCTTTCACGCTAGTGAGGTGAAGCATGATCTCTCTTTGACCTTCGAGATTCTTCCCCAAGTCTACTCTAATGATCCCAACATTCTAGAGTTGAAGATTATCGCTTCTTCGAGTGGTTGTGCAAGACTCTACTACTCGGTCGGAGTTTTACAATTACTTCTTAGGTTATTCCTGTTGGAGCGATCTCTCTTTCTCCATTTTGTCAAGCCTCTGGTTCTTTTACTTCCAAACAACTCTCTATGTTGTTGTTGCTTCTCTTACGCGAGCTTCTTTCCGGACTTCATGAATAAGATATAGATCAACTCAAAGGTTTTCTTCATTGTGTTCTTCACAAAGTGTTGTCTTGTCGATCTCTAGTAGCGAGTGACTCTCTTTTCTTGTGAGGAAGATTAAAGATGATTTTGGTTGAGATTTAGGCTTTAAACGAAGGATGATGTAAGTGAGACCACCGAAATTGCCAACTGTGCAATGCATATAAGTTTTTCTAAAGAGAAATATTGGTCAAAGTTTACCAAGTAGACTCCCAAGAAAGAGAGGTGAGTCACAATGGAAAAACTTAAGAACCTTGTCTTTCCTAGCCAAAGTTTTCCTCAGTGTTTGTTTAATAATTTCCTCTCAGAAATCCTTAAGAAGATCATACCAAGATTCTACTAAAGAGTATCATTCATACCTTGTGCATATCGATCTATTAGCATTCTCATGCAATACAGATTTTGTGGTCATCCTGATTGAGACCAATTTGTAAGTTGTCATCCTTGTAAGCTTTATCAAAGCTTCATCTCCAAGTTGGTGTGTTAGGCTTTCAAGACTCGAGCTATTGCATCTTTTTGGAAGACTTTGAGTTCTGATGAGAGAAGGGAGATCCACCGCTTTAGGCACTAATGTAAGGAAATGGTTTTTTATACAAGCTTGTGCATTTATTCCTGACGCCTCTAAGATAGCTCTTGAATGACTTTTCATCCAAGCTTATGCGTTATTCTTAACAACTCTAAGATAACTCTCGTATGAATTTTCATCTGAATTTACTATCATCAGTTCCTGCTTAAATTTGGGTTTAATCCATTTTATTCTCTTGGTGTTGAGATTTGACCTTGCCATTATATTGTTTATTGAAATGTTGCATGGTGGTTGATAGGCAGGTGAAGTTGGAATTTGTTGAACTTACTGCATACAGGTTGTGTGCAGTCATGCTGGCTTGGTAGATTAAGGGAAGTAGCTTTTGCTACCATAAAAAGTGTTCCTCCAACCACATAACTTTACGCTTGCATGGAAGATTCTCTTGATCAGGCTTGGATACTTCAAAAACGTAATATGGCTTGTTAAGACGATGTTTATGAAGCTTAGTGAAGTTATGTTGGTGTGACCCAATAATTACTATGAAGGGTCTAACATTCTAGTCGAATATTACGTATAAAGAAAAATTATAATTGAAAATAAATTCAAAAATAATTATTATTCCTAGAACATGGGAAAATTTAAAATCCTCAATGGCTGTAAATAAAATAAGTCGTAAAAAATTTATTACACGTTCGAAATCCAAAGCCAACTAGTAATTAAAATTTTCAAGTTCAAAAAACACATGTTTTTCATAAAACCCCAAGCTCTAGCCCTCGCTCCTTCTCGATGCTTCGCCATTAGCACCTGGATCATCAACACCTGGATTCTACTTTTGTGTGACAAGTCACACAATCATCGTCAAATACAAATAGAAAGAATGAGCTAAATAATTAAACATGCATAAATGAAGATAAATACTCCATACTCAAAATAACTTAACCATGTTCTCATTTTAAAGACCTCAATACCATGAGGTACAATGAAAACCCTATCTCATAATCTCTGCGAGATCAAGACATAATCAACCATGGTCTTAGGGATTTCATATGCTTCCACGAACTTACCCGTTCGTAGTCCAACTCTACGATCCTCCCTGTTCGTAGTTCAACTCTACAAATCTCTCCGCTTGTAGCCTAACATGCGTGAACACATCCTATTATGAACCTTCCCGCTCATAACATTCATAAGTGTGAGCACAGAACATACGAACCTCCTCGCTCGTATCCTTACACAAGAGTACATCCAATATGAACCCTATCACCTGGCGGTCACCCTTGTGTCACTATGAGCTATACCAGTAACATGAAATTATGGGTTTTTGCACCCTACAACAAGTTTTAATGATCCTAAGACTCCAGACACCTGATTCTAGAATACATAATAAAGATATATTTGTTCAATGGCTTAAAAATGCACAATCACACTCTCATGCATCAATCAATCACACACACACACACGCACACACACACACACACACACACTAAGATTCATAAATAGCCATAACAGGGACCTCAATGCATATTCAGAAAGGTCAATATGACTTACTTGTGCAACTACAATTACCTGCACATCAATTTCATCTATATTGATATACATGCACTCACCAATAAAGTAATTCTTAAAATGTGAATAAAACAAAGGAGCATTCATGTTCATGGAAAGCTCACAACAAAACCCAACCATGCTTCCAACTCATGCCATATTGAACTTACCTCCAAACTAGTACCAATAATTTAGTTTTAAACCATTAACAACAATATGAATTGGAAACAATAACAACAATCTAGATTTAAACAGCAAATATCAAATTTATGATAATTCTACATAATAAAGAACAACCACAAGAAGTAGTATTAAGAACATCTCACAGAGATAGAAAGTCTTCTATTTTGAATGACTTTGTGGTTTTACTACAAGAGTCAAAAAATGACTTAAGTATTGATAATGATCCAGTTTCATTTTCAAAAGCCATTAATGGTGATAATTCTGATAAGTGGTTAGATGTCATGAAAGATAAGATTAAATCAATGGCACATAATGACGTATGGGACCTTGTGGAATTTTTAGAAGGATGCAAGAGAGTTGGGTGTAAATGGGTCTTTAAGATTAAGCGTGACACTCATGGCAATATCGAACGTTACAAGGCCTAACTTGTTGCCAAAGGTTTTACTTAAAAAGATGGCATTGGCTATAAAGAAACATTTGCGCTTGTTTCTAAGAAAGATTCTTTTAGAATTATCATGACATTAGTAGCTCTTTATGATCTTGAGTTTCATCAAATGGATGTTAAAACTGTTTTTCTGAATGGGGATTTAGAAGAGGATGTTTATATGTACCAATTGGTGGGGTTCACTAAAGAAGGAAAGGAACACATGGTGTGTAAACTTAAGAGATCAATATACAGACTTAAGCAAGCTTCTCGACAATGGTATCTTAAGTTCAATGATACTATTGTGTCCTTTAGATTTAAGGAAAACATTGTTGATCAATGTATATATCTGAAGGTCAATGGAGAAAGTTTATATTTCTAATTCTGTATGTTGACGATATCTTGCTTGCGACTAATGATCTTAGTGTATTACGTAAGACTAAGAGTTTTATCTCTAATAACTTTGAAATGAAAGATATGAGTGAGGCATACTATGTGATAACAATAGAAATATTTCGTGATAGATTATAAGGATTGTTAGGTTTGTCTTAGAAAACATATATTAATAAAGTAGAGAGATTCAAAATGGATAAATATTCAGCATCTCCCGTTCTAATACAAAAAGGAGACAAGTTTAGTCTCATGTAATGTCCAAATAATGATTTGGAACAGAAACAAATGGAAGATATCCCTTCATCTATTGTTGGAAGTTTGATGTACGCTCAAACATGTACGAGGCCAGGTTTTAGCTTTGTAGTTGGTATGCTTGGTAATACCAAAGTAATCTAGGACTGCAACATTACAAATAAAGTTTTAAGATACCTAAAAGGAATAAAAAATCACATGCTTATGCAAAATTTGATCACTTTGAGGTGATAAGTTATACAGATTTAGACTTTGCTGGCTGTATGGATACAAGAAAGCCTACATTTGGTTATGTGTATCTTTTAGCCCGAGGAGTGATTTCATGGAAAAGTGTGAAGCAGTCTATCATTGCTGCATCCACTATAGAAGCTGAATTTGTGGCGTGCTTTGAGGCCACAATTGCGAAACTTTATTTCAGAACTTGGAGTAGTCAACAATATTTCCAAGCCGCTGAAAATTTCTTGTGATAATTTCACAACAGTCTTCTTTTCTAAGAACTACAAGTATTCTAAAAGGTGCTAAGCATATGGAGTTGAAATACTTAGTTGTTAAAGAAGAAGTTCATAAATGTAGAGCGTCAATAGAACATATAAGCACAAATCTTATGATTGTTGACCATTTGACAAAAGGGTTACTACCCAAATTGTATGTTGGCCATATAAAGAAAATGAGCATTAAGTCTAGTAGTGAATGTTAAATGTTGAATGTTAATGTTATTAATGTTTATGTGACACTTTGAACTCTTTAATTTATAAGTTTCTGGAAGTTGTGTTTTCTTCTTTATGTTTATACATGCAAATTATGATGAAGAAAACAAATTATGTTATGTTATTACTATTGGAAAAAAAGGACATTATGTTTGAACCCATTATGAACTTCTCATCGTAAAGTCATATTAAGGAGAAAAAGATGATACAATAGTATATGGAAGGGATCATGTTGAGTGAATGATATGTGACCGTCATGACTCTTATTATGTTTGTGTCTTTAATTATGAATAATGATGGAACCAATTTATGTAAGGTCCTTTAATGCATATTATGTTTATGTATTAAATCACATAATGTTATGATATCATATGAGTCAAGTGGAAGAATGTTATAATTAATTGACGAATTAATTTTATTATGTGCTCATTTGAAATATTATGATGAGCCCAATTGTAATTCAATAAAATATAAGGACATATTACTTGTTAGGGGAAGTGGTAATAAAAATAAAATAAAGATAAAATAAATCCCAACCCAACTTGATGGACGTTGGCTTATAAAAGGGTATTAGGGGTTTGTCTCTGACCATAAGATTCTTTCATAGTCAGCCATCAAGAAAAAGAGTGTGAGAGGAGAAAGAAAGACAAAGAGATAGATTGGGAAAATGATGTTTAAGAACAGAGATTAAAGAACACATTCTCATTGGATCTCTCATGGATCAAGGGATAACAAAGATCGAAGAACACATTCTCATTGGATCTCTCATGGATCAAGGTATAATAGAGATTCAAGAACACATTCTCATTGGATCTCTCATGGATCAAGGTTATTATCCTATTATGATTTTTGTACGAGAATGTGTGAGAACAATGAATCTTAAAATCTTAAGATCCTAGAGTAGTTTTCTGTAATGAATTATTATCCCATACAAACTACAACATTAATTTACATTATTTGTTAAGCTATTTTTATCATTTCTTTAAAAGAATTCAAAATGTTAAATATTTTTTTCATTGTTGTGTACAATTTTTAAATTTTTCGTACTTTTTTACCAACGAGACAACAAATCAGTTAAATAATAGCTAGATAAGAGTATATTTTTGTGCACCCTATAGTTTCTTTTGCAATACTATAAATATGAAAATATTGTCTTATAAAATAACCACTTTTACATATGGTACAACTTGAAAGTCATTTCCTACTTTAAAATTATATAATTTGAAAATCAATTCTACGTTTCAATGGAGTGTGCAATTCAATTTTTTTTTACTCTTGGATTGTGCTGTAAGGCCCCTTATTTTTCTACCCTAAAAGTTTAAGGGCCTAGCCTCATCTGTTGGGCCTAGCCTCATCTGTTGGGCCTAAGGGCCAACCCATAGGGTGCCCCCAAGAACTCCCTTTTAGTCTCTTCGTTTTCCATTCTGCCCACTTTGCAAAAGCAGTCCCTTTGCTCATTTATAGTCAAGCTAGCAAAACTCCACTTCCATTTCACGTAAGTTGGTCCTCGACTCACACTTTCTCTGTCTAGCTTGTTTTTCATGGTTCCAACTAGGGTTCCTCGTAATGACTTCATTTTGTTCTAGTCTTAATATTCTCAACTCACCAAACTGTTCCTAGAACTGTGGTGCTTCTCTGTAGGGTGCTTGTGTTGGTTAGCCATCATCTGTCCTGGTAAGGTAAGCTAGGGTTTGCTTGTTGCTTTCGATATTCTGCCTAATTTGGTTCTATTTCATGATAGTGTGGCTTGTTTGATGTTGTGATTGCTTGGGAAATGCTAAAACACTGTTTGGTTGTGAATGTATGGCTGTTGCACGCGTGAACTGTGGAGGAACTTAGTGTTTTCGCTCAAGCGAGCGAGTCTCACCCAAGCGAGAGTACTAGAAGTGCTCCCTGGGACATGCACGAGTTGTCGCTTAGGCGAAGAGCTCTAGTTTTGAGCGAGAGTCCATCTCGCTCAGGCGAGGAGGTCTCGCCTAAGTGAGAAAGTGCAGAAGGCCACTATTTCTGCTTGTTGAGCTCTCACCTAGGCGAAAGGAGCTCGCCTGAGCGAGATACCCTCTCGCTTGAGCGAGAAGCTGGGCGAGAGGGTGTCTTGTTCCGCTTTCCCTCTGTTCTTTGGTGAATGCCACTTGTTTGGGTTGGATTATTAGGTTAAAGTATGTTTTGAGTGATGTTGCATGTATTTACTGGTTCATAGATTGGATTGTGATGTGTTTGGTATGACTTTAGTATGGAATATGAATGAAGGTTGGTTATGAATGTTGGCATGAGATTAATATGCATGATACGTACATACTTGGTTGGTGGAACGTGATTTGTATGTGGTTAGGGCGTAATTCCACAATAGTTTTTTGGTGGTGCGTCATGGGTTAGGACATAATACCATTAATCTCTAGGTGAGATCTCATGGTTGTGCCTCAGTTGGTCAGGACGTAATTCCATGACCCCTGTTAGTGGGAGTTCATGGTGGTGACTCATTTATGTAAATTAGTAAGGATTCAAGGTAAATATTGCATCCTAACACTCTAAAGAGATAGTTAGTCTCACATAGAGCGTACTGACTCGAGTGGTGAGAGTAGCAGGAGGCCTGGAACACTTTAAGGGTTAACCTTGTGTGTGGGGGATGAGACACTGGAACATTTAGCTCGGTAGAGCAGTAAAGACCACCACAAGTGCAAGCATCCGCTGAATCTGACTGATTATATGTATCTGGATGAGTCGTGCCATGAGTCTTAGTGTATTGTTATGTGTGTGTATCTGGATGACTGATTATATGTAACTGTATGATAAATTGTTTTCTGCTCTAGGTTACCCTTTTGCTTGTTTGATTGTTATGTGTGTGGTTTTCTCTCTTTGCAATGATCATCAAATTATTGATGTGAGCAGATGCGAGAACTCCTCGTGGATTCCGTTTAATTGGACTTTCTTGTAGGGCTATGACCCATGTATTTATGTTGTCCTTTAGTATTAATTTGATTACAGTTGAACTTTACACTTTGTCTCGTATTGGTATCGTGGTGTGCCTTAGTATTCCATTTTTGGTACCCTGGATATCTTTAAGGAGCTATTTTATACTCCGCATTTTGGCTCTTTATATTATTCTGTGTAATATTCCATTTGACTATATTATTATTTAAATGAGGTGTTACAGTTAAAACATTTAATTTTTTTAATTTATTAGTGTTAAAGAAAAACAAAAGTCATGGCTAAAAAAACTTAAGTTTTTCGCATTCCTAAATTTGATAACAAGATTGGTAAAGTTCCAAATATGAAAAGTTTGTTTCTCTCAATCTCATCTCAATGTTTGGAACTCGACATACCAATGATGCATGTATTGCCAAAAGAAAAGAAATATGAATGAAGATTGAAAATAATTAACACTTAGAAGAAAAGTATTTGAGATTTAAACTTTAAACAAATGATGTAATTGTGACTCAATTTATTTGTGTTAATAAATTTAAGATGAATTTAATATATTTGGTTTTCCTCCATCAACATGGACATGCAGACCTGAACCATTTGGGCTGAGAAGCCCAGGGAAATGGTAGTGTATTTTGCTTCCTTCAAATAAATGGATTTTTGTTTTCAATTAATGACTTGTAGTGGTGTATTAATTCCATGTGGGGGTGATGATTAGTGTTTTTGTTTGCTTGTGTTGTGAGAGGTAAAGGGTGGAATAGTGGATGATTAATGATTTTGTTGCCCATTGAAATATCAGCCCATGTTGTCATGAATGAAGTTGTAGAAGTGGAATCTGCCAAGAGATGAACATAGCTTAGGCCTATTGCTAATCCACCTTCTTCAAATTCAGTCACCTGAAATTTATACCAAAATTCAAACCCATATAAGGATTCACTATTTCAAGATAAAAAAGAAAGTTAAGATTTTCTAATGGATCTTTCTATTTTATCTTCTATCGAAGATTAAAAATACACCGATGATATTTTAAAAATACCAAAATCAATGTATTTTGAAAAATACAACATAGGAACAACACAAAATACCAACAGATAATCCAAATTGAATTGATTAAAAGATTTTTAACTAGAACATAAAATGTGGACCAATAATAAGGTTAGTGGAACATGTCCTCCTAATGCACAAGTTGGATTTCCTTTTCCCTATCAACATTTGCAAGCCATTCTTCCACACTCCCTTTGGCTTTGGCCTCCACCACTCTCACACTTGCATCATTGCACTTGATCTTCCAATGTCCTCTTTCATCTCTTGTCAACCTTCCACCCACCATGGGGAAATGGGTCAGCATTTCTAACAAACTCTCCTAAACCTTGGTAATAACACACCAACCTAATGTGGTTGTGCTCCATGTGGTGATCCAAAGCTAATAAGGGAAAGTACTTCCCTGGCTCCACTGCCTTGGTGCTCACCATAGTTCTTTTGCAGATGATATGATTGGAAATGTGATAATGATGTTATACATGTGTGGGGTTTTATAGATGTGTTAGTTTTAGGCATAACTCAGTCACGACATTGGAGGAAATGAAAAGGTGCATGGAGTTCAACTATTTCTAAAGGAAACAAAGTTTTCATGCATACCATAAAAACAGCCCACTAATACATGAGGAAATGATGTTTTCATGAGCCATGAATGTTGTTGGCTTGATTTTGGGGTTTACACTATATGTGGAATTTGAAGTATCATGTGCATGCATGGTTTTCACAATCTCATTACAACAAAACACTTTTATAGATAATTGCAATAATTCTTAAAGATATTCTTGCAAAATTGGTGAACTCTCAAAAACATATAAAAAAGTTGAGTTCATCGAATCATTCATGAGTCATGTATGTTGTCAAAATCTTAAAGAAAACTTAACATGGGGTATTATAATGATGTTGTTCTCCAATTAAAATAACAATTTCGCATCAATGATTCAAATAATACAAGATTTCAGAACTCTCTTAAAATTAAGAAAATAATTTTTGGATTTCCAAAATACAAAATGGATAGAGAATTTGTTACTTCTGAAAAGGAAGTTTCCAACTAAAATTGAAGGTTTAATTACTCTAACGGTACTCACTTTGGTACAAATGTGTCGATATGGTACCCGTTTTTAAAAAAGTGTTAATTGCATCCCAACTTTTGAAAAAGTGCTTCAATTAGGTCCCTTTCAGACGGAGTTGACTAACGTCGTTAGTCAACGTGCCACGTGTCAGTTTATGGTTTTTTTTAATTTTTTTAAATTTAAAAAAAATAAAAATAAAAGTGCCATGTGTCAGGTCCCCGTGTGTGATACGTGGTATTTTCAGTGCCACGTGGCAATGCAATGCCACGTTTCAATGTCACTATCAGATGTCATTGTGTTGATTGCGATTTAGTCCCCATATATGTCTTTTTGTTTCAATTTAGTACCTACTTATGTGTATTTGATTCAATCTTAACCTAATTTTTTTAATAATTAAAATCCATTTTTTATAAAATTAAAAGTAATTAAGTATAAAATTTTTACAAAAATTAAGTATTTGATATTTATATTAAAATTTAGTTGTAAAAGTCATTTTATTAAGTCATTTTTAATAAAAAAAAAATAGTATAACATTCAGACAAATAGAAATTTTGGTTTAAAATTAGTAAGAGACAATATTGTTCTATTTTGAAAAAACAAAATAATTAACAAAAACATGAGTACTTAATAAAAAAGTAATTAATAAAGTAATATGTTAAAAAGTCATTTTTAATAAAAAATATTAGTAAAACATTTATGCAAATAATAAATTTGGTCTAAAATTGAGAGAAACAATATAAATATTAGTACTTAATTTTGTAAAAATATTTATACTTAATTAGTTTTAATCTTAGAAAAAATGGATTACAAAAATATTTTACTTATTAAAAAAATTGGGACAAAATTGAATCAGATAGACATAAGTAGGTACTAAATTGAAACAAAAAGACATATATAGAGACTAAATCGAAATCAACACAATGGTATCTGATAGTGACACTAACACGTGGCATTGCAATGCCACGTGGCACTAACAATGCCACGTGTCACACACAGGGACCTGGCACGTGACATTTTTTTTTCAAAAAAAAACACATACTGACACGTGGCATGTTGACTAATAACGTTAGTCAACCCCGTCTGAAAGGGACATAATTGAAGCACTTTTTCAAAATTTGGGATGTAATTGACACTTTTTTAAAAGTGAGTACCAGATTGACACACCTATACAAAAGTGAGTATCATCCGAGTAATTAAACCAAAATTCAAATATACACTTCACTTACTCTAGTTTAGCATGTTTGTAATAGTTGCAAATCTCGATCTTAGTTCCCTCTTGGCAAATGTTATTAACTAGTTAAAATGAACATGTGGAGAAAGTTGAATTTTAAAATTAAATGCCTTGAAAACTGTTTAATTAATGAACATGATTATGTACTTTTAGCATGCACAATAAAATGATAATGCGTGTATTATCTTTTTGGAACCTATGGGATCTCATCTTACTAGCTTACACTAACGTATTCCATAGCAGATTACCTCACTAAAACTAACTCTTGTCATGTTATTTATCAGTATACATTATACAATTTAGGGAAATAAATATAGTTCAGAAGTCAATATACTAAATGTTTTCAGTCATATATATTCTTCTTTCCGGATTGTGCTAAAAATGTCTACCAAATTATACATTATGAAAATCCTTTTTATTCCTTAAAAAGAAATCTTTTTATGAAATACAATCTAAAATCTGGAAATCAGTTTTACTTTCGGAGAAAATTTTTGGAATTGTAAAGTCAAAAAATAACTTTCAAATCATACAATCCAGAGTGCAGGAAGAAAGTATCCATTTATTTCGGTAATGTCACTTAAAATTTAGAAATTGATTTTCTGGAATTCTAATTTTTTAAGATATTGAACAATACGCACAGCAGAAACAAGTAAAAACTCAAAATATAATATACAGAGACAGGTAAAAGATTGGCATGATTCGAAAATTAACACTATATTAGAAAAGAGTTTCACAGAGAAGTATCATAATGATCTGATCCAGTTACAATGGAAATGACGCCATAAAAGATACCAATCACTTCATCTTAGCCTCTGTAAACAGAACATGACGATTAACCCTAGGATCAAATTTTCGAAACTCAAGCTTCTCAGTAAATTGCCTTGGCTTCCTCTTAACATAGAAGAACCCAGTGCCGGCAGCAGAAACTAGTTTTACAAACATCTGAGCCTTCTTCTTCTTGTCACCCATTCTTTACCCTAGAAAAAGCCAAATGAATCAATCTCATAATTGCAAGAAATGTACACCGTGATTAACCAGATACTCTTTTGTTCCATTAAAACGAAGTCATATATGGTAAACTAAAAAGCAAGTTCTCGTAAAAGCACTGAATCAGCTAGCAGTGCCTTTAACCAGGGATCAACACATTATACATGTAGTTGTTATGAGTATAGAAGTAAGAATCAGACCCAGATCATAATTTTATATTCCAAATATTTGACAATTTCAATAGATTTTTTTCATACCGTTCCACTAACCAGATTATTGTAACAGGAAAAATATCACAAGACAGATAGAATATTAGTAATGAATCCGAAGAATTGCAAATGAATGTATTAGTTCCATTGTATCAAACAATAGATAAAATATCCAGAAACAACTGAATTTTCTTTCAGACATAGAATTTACTAGTCTAACAGCAGATTGCAATGTGATCAAAATAGATTTGAGAAGCCAAGATTTTTTTTTTCGACACACTGCGATTCAAATGCATTTCTCTCTCTATAAGTTCTCTAAATATAAATGTTAAATCGTTAAGAAATAAGGGGGGAACTGTTCAGTTTTTTTAACAGAAACGAATCCCTATATATCATTTACACAGATAACAGAAGTGGATTAAAAAGGAAGATAAAGAAAAATTACAGCACTGAAGTGAACTAGAACAAAAAAAAAAAAATTCGATTATTGAACTGAAAAAGGAGTCATTTAAAATTCTAGAAATGTGCAAACAAATGCTTAAGCATGAAATTCTAAGTTCATTGGAAGATCAAAGTCCTGGAGAGAGAAGGTACCTTCGATGGATGTTACAATGAGTGAACCAAGTGGGTCGGGGGTTTTGGGAATTTAGGGTTTGGAATTTCAAAACAATTGAGTTGAAGCCTTTTTGAGGTTTTGGACCATGTTTATTACATTATTATTCAAAGGCAAGACAAAAGCATAATTAATCGATTTTTCTAATTACAAAAATTCCCCAAAATAAGTATATATTTCTGCAGGGAATGATATGTGTCACAACAACAAAAAACTGTAACCAGACATAAATATTGATTTTAAAAAATATAAATTTTAGAAAGGAAGTTGCGAAACATTTATCAGGGAGAACTGAGGAAAACTATGGAAACAAGGAAAATTATAGAAAACCTGAAAAGAAATGCTCTACGAAATCAAAAGAAATGTTCTGCTGCGAAATCAGTCTAATTTCAGTAGTCGATTACGTGGAGAATTTACCAGCACTCCTGTCTGAAGACAATTCTCTTTTAACTAAGTGTACAAAACTAATCAAAATTTCGAATATTTGTTTTTTCCTAAAAATCAAGAACAGACAAATGTGAAATAAGAAAACATTTTTAAATTTTTTTAATTGTGACTGACAAGGTTACATAGTTATTTTAAAAAAATAAACTATTTTAAAAATCTTGATTTGATTAATAATTATTTTAATCTCAAATTTTAATATATTTTTTATTCATACAGCAAATTCGAGACTTAACATGATAAAAAATTATTATCAGACAAATTTAATGATAAAAAATTATTATCAGATAAATTCAAGACTAGATATAGATATGATAATTATTTTTTAACTATATGAAAAAATTCGATTATTAAATAAATTCGAAACTTTAATAACCAAATTTTATTTAAATCGAATGAAAACTATAATTATCGAATAAGTTTGAAACTAACATAATAATTAAATTTTATTTAAATCAAATCAAAATTATAATTATCAAGTAAGTCGAGATTTAAAATAGTAATCAAAATATTTTTAAATCAACTTAATAATCAATAATCTCTAATATTAAAAATGCAATTTTGATTTAAAGAAAAAAAATGGATATATATGTCCTGAAACCCAAATAAAAATATGAAATGATATCGAAAACAGATGCAAATAACATAAGCCTCTAATTAATAATACAGGGTACGCAAAGTAATATGAGTGTAGTGTAGTCTAATTATTAATACATGGGAGTGTGAAAGTTTAAAATTGGGTATAGAGAGAAAAATAGTTCCTACCCAATCCTTTTTCTGCTAGGTTTTGTTTATCATTTTTTTTTTTCACTTATTCATTATCTCTTCTATTTTTCACTTAACCAAGCGAACGACTTTCGTTAGCGAGAGTAGCAGGAACCCGTCTCTGAGATTTTGCGCGAGTGGTTGCATAGGCGGTGAACTCTAGTTTTGAGCGAGAGTAATCTCGCCCAGGCGACGAGAGCTCGCTTAAGCGAGAACTCGCTAAAACTTGGGAGGCCACTGTCCGAGCTCTCGCCCAAGCAAGATGGGCTCGCTTGAACGAAAAGGTCTCTTTCACCTGAGCGAAAAGGTCTCTTTCACCTGAGCGAGGATCTCTGGCTTGAGCGAGATCAGTGCAAGGACTATTTTATTGTTGTTTTCTCCTCTGAATTGGTTGTTGTCTCTAGTATTGATCCGTACCTTTCTATTGCATGAAGCATGATTGCCATGTGTGTTTAATCCGACATGAGATGATTGCAACATATGTGGTGCTTGAGATGGCAAGTGGAATGTTATTGGTACAAGAGTTTCATGGGAAACTCTTGGTGATGGTGTGGTTAATGTATACCTTTATATAAGAGATGTCTAGATAAATGAAGTTATCCTGAACTTTAATAATCATTCACGCTCATATAGAGTAGAATGATTGATGTGGTAAGAGTGGCAGAAAGTCCTAGTCTTTGGTAGATTAATGGCCTTAGAAAATCATGGGATTAACCTTGGGGTAGGGTTGGATGATAACTCCTTGTGTCTAGACTCTTCAAAGTTTAGAAACTAGCACATGTGCATACTTCCTTTAGAATTCTATATCAAGAGTATAATCCGAATAATTCAGTCATAGGGTTGATAGAGACCGTACCCCACCAAATTAAAATAGTTAAATGCAGTATATGAAAGTTGAACTAAGTCGTCTCCCAACGACCAATATTTTCGTCCAAAGTTTCAATTTCCAGATGAACACAACAATATAACACATGGGGGTTGGCAGATTTAGATTGTAGAATTATGAAAATATATTTCAACAGTTTTGCAAATGTTAATAGAACGATTAAAATCAGTATTGACTCCTTAAATTTGAATGCAATTTTACTCATCATAGGTCTTGTAATTAGGGTTTTTGTCTCACCCAATCCACTCATCCAGACCCACTAAGTGAGGGTTAAAAATGTGTTTCAATATGCAATTAAGCAATGCATACATCCATTCATCTATGACAATTAATCCAATTCATTAAACATGAACGAAATCAACATGAACAACCAACCCAATCTGAAATTAAGCATTAACAGATTAAAAGTAACCATTCACCACAAAATCAAGATGAAGAGAGACAAAACATGAATCCAAAACAGAACCTCAAAGTTCAATTGCATCTCCTTCAAGTAGTCAATACATTAAGTTAAAATCAACCTTGCCACTAGTGGGGAAGATGATGGGTGCGACTGCATGAGCTAAGAGACCTCCCATTCATGTGGTCAAATCAACCTTGCCACTAGTATTTACAAAAATGTCACTCTGTCACTTAGAATTACAAAAATGCCACTACTAGCCTCAAATTTGGCTCATTCACTTAGATGACGTGGAAATGACGTGGAAATGACGTGGAAATGATGTGGCAACTCTATTCAACTGAATATTAATATCCAAGCTCCAAAATTGCTTCACCCAAATACCTAAAAATAATTAAAAACGAAAATTAGACCAAATAATGTGAAATTAACCCAAATTCGGAACAGTGGCCTAATAAAGCCCAACAGATGAAAACACACTAAAGATGAACAATTAAGCACTAAACAACTGTCAAATGGGTACACAAAGGCTAGTGAAATGGAGGAAAATGATGACTCATCAAGGGTCTTGCATTTGTTGGATACCACATGTTTGAATGCCTACTATTTTACCTATCTATGAGATGCTTTAATTATCTACTTGCCATACATGTTGAAAATTTTCTTTTACTCTAGTTTACCCTTTCTGCTTGATGTTTGTTTCTCTGTATGACTTTTTTCTTTTTGCAATGATCACCAACGTATTGGTGTGAGCAGATGTGGAAGCCTCTAGTGGTCACCAAGATGATGGAAACGTTACAATGTAGCATGCATGATTTGGAAATTCTACTCCATGAAGCATCTTTTGGGGCACTATTGCCTTGTAATTTCTTGCTCTATGAGCATTCTTCTGTGAAACATTTATACTCTTAAATTATGTTTTGTTCATGGCATCGTGGTGTGCCTTAGCCTCTCTTTCTAAGTATATTTATGGATAATTGTAAGGGTTGATACATATATACTCTTTGTCTTATGCTCTGCTTTATATTATATATATGTGATGTTTTATTTAGTAAATTTGTTCTATTTAAATGAGATGTCACATATAATATTGGATGTCGATATTTATAATAGGAAAAAAATTAAAAAAATAAAAATAAAGTATCGGATGTTAATATCCGTAGAATAAAATTAAACCCTTGATGTTGATATCCGTAGATAAAAAAATATAATACTAGATGTCGACATTCGTAACGGGCAAAAACATAAAAAAATAAAAAATAAAGTATCGGATATTGACATCCGTAGAATAAATTAAGGCAACAGATGTCGACATCGATTGAAAAAAAAAAGCTTGGGGTGGGTAAGTTAGAGAGAGAAAAAATGTAGTTACTTTTAACTAAGGGGTAAAGTGAGAATTTAAAATTTCATTGAAGGTGTAGAAGAACTGTTTGGAGGTGTAGAGATAAGCTCTTTACGTGAATGAATGAACAGGTTAGTGTGTGGTTATTGGGCTAGGTATTTTACTATTTGAAAAAAATGTGAATATAAATAAGGGGACTTCTTCTTGCACCTCCTATAGCTTCTTTTGTACCCCCAAGTGTCAGTTTTCATTACCATTATATCCTTACTTACCATGGTAGTTGAGGTAATTAAAAGAAGTTATTGAATTTCTCATGTTTTTAACCGAAACATTGAACCTCCAAATTTATCCCGTTTTGAATACATATTATGCTCTCCACACAAACCCTGCACCTCCAAATTTCTTACGTTTTAAATACACTCTGTGCTCTCCATCCAAACGGAGTTTTTCTGAAACGTTTTGCTTTGGTGCGCGTGGTCCCTAACTATTTGAACCTCTGGTGGTCGCCCTTTCCCTCTGGAGCCTTTCTCTTTCTCATCGTTCTTATTGTGTATCGTTTTGACACAGGTTAGTTAGCAGTTAAATTTCATTACACCTTATTTTGACTGTGTAACATCCCTACTTTTAATAAATTATATTATTTACTTTATATTTACTTTAAATATAAGAGTTAGCAAATCTTGTGTTTTTATTAGTGCTTTGTATTATATTTAGATATAGTTTGAACATTGAGAAAGAAATTAAGTAGTTTTTAAGAAACATTAAGAATAAATAAAATAAAAATAATAATAAATGACAACAATAATATATATATATATATATATATATATATATATATATAATAAAAAAAACAAAATAATAAAATATATATAAAAAAAAAAAAAAAAAAAAAAAAAAAAAAAAAAAAAAAAAAAAAAAATAAAAAAAAAAAAAAAAAAAAAAAAAAATATATATATATATATATATATATATTAACAACACAAAATAAATAAAAATAAAAATATATATATATATATATATATATATATATATATATATTATCAAAAAGACAAGTTACTAATATATAGGTTAAAAATAAAATAAAATAAAGGAATATTCTAATCTTAAATCTAAGAGATAAGAAAGGATAAAGAAAAAATAAATAAGTAAAAAGAAAAAGATAAGAATATGGGAACATAAGAATAAGAAGTGATAAGATTGCATTTAATGCATGCAATATCACTTTGACACGACACCTAAAGCATATGTGTGAATGTGATAGGAAAGTGCAAAAGAGATGAGGGAAGAGTGATTAAGTAAGAAAAAAAAGAAAGATATAAGGTTTATCTCTTCATTAATGAAAATAATCTTTGCATTAATTACATGTTATCATGATTTGGAATAAGTGTGCACATGGTTTGCTTATAAAAGAATGGAGTGAAAGAGAGAAAGAAAAGAAAAAGAAAGAAGTAAAGGAGGTAAGAAGGAATAATGTGCATTTAAGGTAAATGTGATCATGCAATTAATGCACATGTATGAATCCTTGCACTTTGACTTATAAATATTGGTGAAATAGGGAGAGAATGTGGAAAAAGATAAAACTTATGTGAGAAAGAAAGAAGGAAAGAAGAGAGAGAGAAAAATACATAAAACATAGAGTGAAAAAGCGCAAGAAAGTTTGGAGCAAAAGATTCGAAGAGATCATAGTTCTCTTCAAGTATTACTAGTGTGTCCTTCAATCAATTCGAAGAGATCATAGTCCTCTTAAAGTATTATTAGTGTGTCCTTCAATAAATTCGAAGAGATCATAGTCCTCTTAAAGTATTACTAGTGTGCCCTTCAATCAACAAGGTAAGGGGGAGTGATGTTAAGTTCTTTCTATATTAATCTTGATAAACTCATGGATGTTATATTAACCTTTTATTTATTTTGAATCTTATACTATTTTATTTACTACCATTTAACTTATTTTCATTTATTATCCTCTTTAATTATTTATATTTATAGTATTTATTGATCTCTAGTTAAGTATTGGTGTTATTTATTTATTTACTTAATTTAATTTACCTTCAATTACTCACTAGTCATATCTAATTATTTTATTTAATTTAATTTACCTCAAGTTATGCATTATTCGTATTTATTTATTTCATCTTTTATCTCTAGTTATGCATTGGTCCTGCTTAATTATTTCTCTTACTTTATCCCCAGTTAGGCACTCCTATTTATTTATTTAATTTAATTTTTCTCCAGTTACGCACTGATCCTATTTGTCTATTTAATTCTATCTCAAGTTATGCACAGATCCTATTTATCTATTTTATTTAATTTATCTCTAGTTATGCACTAGTCATATTTATTTATTTCATTTAATTTATCTCTAATTATGCATTGGTCTTGTTTATTTATTTTATTTTATTTATCTCTAGTTATACACTAGTCATGTTTATTTATTTATTTAATTTATCTCCAATTATGCACTGATCCTATTTATTTATTTTAGTAATTTATTCCCAATTATGTATTGGTCTTATTTATTCATTTCATTTCATTTATCTTCAGTTTTGCACGGATCCTTATATTAATTGATAATTTATTTTATTTTATAACATTTTAATCCGTATATAGTTAATTATTTAAAGTTCTTTCTTTGATTTTTATTTTGTTTTATCATTGTTTTATAATTTGAAAAATATCAAAATAAAGTAAAAGCAAATATTATTTTATTCGGTGAGCTTGGATAAAAGAAAGTTACCTATATGTTTTATTGTTATTTTATATTCCTTGTATATCGTGTATATATGTTATTGGTCAAGGATCATATAACTTGATAGTCATCACATTTTATGATCTTTGAATATGTCTAAGAGTATGTCAATGAATAAAGAATCTTAAGTCTGGTTCAATAAGTTGAGATAAAATCAATGTCAGAGTGTTTTACCAAGTAGGTGAGTATCTAGATAGTTTAGAATAACATCTTGAGCTAGGATATTCATAGGCCAAACTTAGGACTATTTGATACCTACTTGGCATTGCCAAGGTTAGGTAGTGAGTATATATCTCTCTTATAGGCCTATAAATGGCTAGTATTCTTGAGAAAGCAATAATTATGATTGTACCAATGTTTTTTATGATAAATACTTAACTACATAATCATTTCCCAAAATAGTTTTTGCTATTCGTAAGTGGATCATCAAAAGTGGAATATGGATCTGTATGTCTAATAATATGGGATTGAGTTTTGTGGTTGTAACTCAAATTATAGGCCCTAAGTGTCTCTATTGTTTGTTGAGTTCATTAAGAGTAATATTTAAGGTTTATAAAGACCTCACTCATTTCTCATTTTTCTTTCATATGTACTAATATTAAACAAGCAGTTGGTTATTTAGAGATTTCTTTATTACCTACTCTTGTAAATCATTGCAAGATTTATGAGGATGATACTCAAACAAGACAAACTCAGTGGAGGCAAAGAGAGCCTTTGAGGCATAAAAGTAATGATTTCAATAATAAGAAACCCTTTCAACGTCCATCTCATGCTTCCTAGAATTCTTTGGGACAAAAACATTCCGGGCATAACCAACCCTATCAAATGTTTCCACTGTGGGGGACCTCATCTATCAAGAAACTACACCACAAAGATTGTAACTTGCTCCAGTTGTGGGAAGTTGGGTCATTATCGCAATGAATGCAAAAAATTAATTAAGGAGAAAAGAAATGGAGGAAGAAACAATGGAGGAAAGAATCAACTTGGAAGACCAAAGACAGCCGTAAGAGTCTTCACAATGAATGGTACTAAAGTTGTTCAATCTAAAGATCTAATCCAAGTTAAATGCATCATAAACGGTCACCTCGTTAATGTTCAAAGCATTCATTTATACCATAGAACACAAACGAGAAAGCCAAACGCAGCAGATCAAAATAATGGTTAACAATCTGAAATCTAACCAACTTATTCTCAAATATAATACGTAAAAATGAAAAAAAAAAAAACTTACTTGAAGGAAGACGCTTACGAATGTGGGAGCAAAAGCTTGCAAGATGCACTACTCTCGAATCTAGGAAAGCAAAAAGAGGCAAGGAAGGAGAAGGAAACATTTGTGGATGTAGAGGAGGCACAACTAGGTTAAAATTAGGGGTGGGCACAACTATGGGGGCATTAAACACGAAAGAGAAAACAAAATTTATATTTTAACAAAGGATAAACTGATAATTTTAAAATCTTATGGGGTACTAAAGAAGTGATTGGAGGTGTAGGGAAAAGTCCCCCTATAGACAAAAGGGGTTATGAATCAAAAAGCCTTTTTAACCAACATTGGACAAACAAGCACAACTGAAAAAATATGATTTTTCTTTTAATTTCTAATTAACTAATTAATCTTTTTTGTAAATTCTTAATTTTCTTTTATAAATCTTAATTCAACCTTTTTTATTTATCCATTATCATTTTTTCTTACTTATTATTATTATTATTCTTATTTTCTTTAATATATTTTATTTGTTCGGACGAAATTAGATGTTTACATTATGTCAACAAAACCATTTAATTTCATCTAGTAATAACATAAATCAATTATATATTACTTTTCAAAATTTTTGTTTTAACTAACTGTTCCGATCCAACCCAAGTTTATCCGGCACCCATCGTTAGGAACAACCACTACGTTCCTGAGGTATTGTCTACTTTGGAGCAGTGTGGAGCTCCGTCACGGTTTTGTCCTTAAAAGGCGCCTTAGAGGATGGAGGGAGCATTTAAACTATGCTTAACCTCGACTCCTGAGCGATGTAGGACTTATAGGGTGTACCGGAACAAGCCCCCCAATCGAGGGCAAGGGGAGTTATTAGTCCCACGATGGGCGCCAATGTTCCGATCCGACCCAAGTTCGTCTGACAGCCATCATTAAGAACAATCACAGCGTTCCTGAGCTATTGTTCGCTTTGGAGCAGCGTTGTGCTCCGTCACAGGTTTGTCCTTAAAAGGTGCCTCGAATGGTGGATGGAGTATTTAAATTGCGCTTAACCTCGACTCCTAAGTGATGTGAGACTTATTGGGTGTACCGAAACAAGCGATCTCAAGAGTCTCCTTCTCTGACTTATGCTCCTCATGACTTGTCTCTGATTGCTGCCTTGACGATACTCCTGGAGGGTGGGTACCTGCAGGCACTCTGACGCTCAAGTTAGGAATATTTTGAAAAGATATCTAAGGATGATTGAGCTTAGAAAAGCATACCTTTTGTAAACATGGGCCCTTACATTTATACTATTTGTCACTAACCTTAACTTTATTACCTTCCATTTTGTTTATATCCTTTCATAAATGTTAATAATTTTATCAATATCGTATCACAACTACCGATATTGTTGAGCGTCCCGTTATCTTTCCTTACTTCATTTGGAATTGCCACTACTAGTACGCCCATACATTGCTCATATTAGGCCAGGACACTCGTGCCCTTTGCCTTGGTCGAGATAAACCCGACCTTCTCTTTGCCTAGCTAGGCCAAGATATATATGACCCTTAATGGTGACCATCTTGGCCATCCTGGCTAAGCCATCATCCACCTCACCAATTGGAATAGGTCGAGATATAATCGACCCCCTAGCTCCTTTGTACACCTCTCAACTACTCCCGCACCTCCAATATTGGAATGGTTGTGTCTCCATGTTCCCAACCTACTTAGCTCTTTTGTACATTCGAGCTTACTTAGCTCCTTTGTACACCCAACATACTTAACTCCTTTGTGCACTCTAACATACTTAACTATTCTGTACATTCTAGCCTACTTAACTCCTCTGTATACCATTTGAAATAATATTTCAAATATCAACCAAGTTTCTTATAAAAGATCCAGAAATATCCATAATTCTTCGTATAGAAAAGTTATAGAAATATCAATTATATTTTATATATTTTATAGAATATGTATTTTTATAAAGCATTTCTTTAGATAGTCCTTCACTAAATATTATTTATCTTTGGACTGAATATAAGGATAGGCATAATTGTTTCTCTGATGCATTGGAAAGCGGTAAGTAAATAGAGATTAGAGAAATTATAAAACCTATGATTACGAAATGGCTAAATCAATCTAGAGATTGTAATTAAAGAAAGAATAAATCAATTATACAATCAGATATTTTCTTTTCTATTGCCGCAAAATCTATTTAAAATTATAAAATTGTGAAAATGTTCATGAAATCTAAATCTAAATCTTAAATCTTTTATAATTTTAAACTTTAATAAATTTTACGATAACTTTTGGATCTGTAGAAATAATTTTAAAAGTATGAGAATGTACTAATCATATTTCTATAATATTGGTATAAATTATAATAACTTTTGATTAATTATGTGGTCACTTCAGTTAGCTATTCTGTAAAAATATAAAAATTATACCACCACTTACTTCTTTTTTTTTTTAATTCTTTAACTAAAGTGATGCATAATAATCTTTAATTTATGTGGATTTAAACAATCCGACTACTTACAAATAGCATAAAATGATTTATTTAAATCTAGTGGACAATGATTTATTTAAATAATGTAGCTAATAGTTCAGCACTGGAACTACCCGGCAACAGTTTTGATATAATAGTTCAGAATATCTCAAATGCTTCCTTTAATGCCTGCAATCTTTCTTTCCCTCATTACCCTATCAAATTTTAACTTCCCTTATTACCCTTTCAAATTACGACAACCAGGTTTACCCTTATTATCACTCTCTTACCTCTCACTATGACATTTGGGAAAAACACCAACGCAGAACCTTAGAGAAAACCACCAACTAAGATCTGTGAGATAGGTGAATGCAAGAGATAACCAGTGAATCACGCAATTGTTAACCAGGTTCGTTCTGCATAAATCCTGACCTAGAAACAAACAAATTTACTGTAGGTTTTTACTATTATCTAGTGGTTAACTGAACTCGCTGAATCGACTCCAAACTCGCGATGTTACACGAGATTGAGCGAATTTGCTTAAGTTAATACGAGCTTACTCAAAAGTGATTCTACGTGCGAGTTAATTAGGCTCGAGGGTTTACGAGTTGAATAGCGATTTTGATGTGTGTAATGTGTTGATTTTAACTGATTCTCAATGTTTTTATATGATTTTCTTTTTGGGTAAAATGTATAACTTTTTTTAATTGAAAAAAAAAAATTGTAGTTGACCATGGTGAATATTTCTTGCGTTTATAATAGTGATAGCTTTTTCAAGAGTGAAGAATGGGTGACAAGAAGAAGAAGGCTCAGATGTTTGTGAAACTAGTGTCTGCTGCCGGGACTGGATTTTTCTATGTGAAGAGGAAGCCGAGGCAGTTCACAGAGAAGCTTGAGTTTCGAAAATTTGATCCTAGGGTTAATCGTCATGTTCTGTTCACAGAGGCTAAGATGAAGTGATTGGGTATCTTTTATTGGCTTCATTTCCCTTGTTACTGGATCATTCTTATACTTCTCTGAAAGGGTTTTCCAAGCTGGTGTTAATTTTGAATCGTACATATCTTTTCACTGTGTCTGGATGTTATATTTTCTTACTTCTTTCTGCTGTGAGATTTGTCCCTTTGGCTATGTGACTATTATTCCTTCTTCTTTTTTTTCTTTCTTGTTTATGGAGAAGTTGATCTTATTTTTCTTTTTTTTTTCTTCTCTGTACCTAGAGAAGTCTTCCTAGAGAACCTGATCATTCGTTCAGGTCTTAGAGAATTTTCAGTCTATTTTTGTGCTTGGTTCTAGTTTCAAATCAGATAATATGAACAGAATTAGTAGTGATTGAATGTTTCTCACTTGTGTGGCTTTGAATATGTATGTAGACAAACGAATTTCTCTTCATAAGTAAAAGTTCTCTGCTGGCACAAGCCCTCAGTAGGTCCTTTTGGTTAACACAATACTTCTTTGTGGTCAATGCATTTGGATGGCATTTAGACTTATCAAATGGAGTAGCTAGCTCCTCTCCTACTTTTTTTTCCCTATGTGAAATAATTGGAATGCTTCAGCGAAATTCTTTACGGTGACAAAGTTGTAAGTTTCATCTTTACGTACCCAATATTGGCTTTGATCCTTTTTTTATGTAACCTGTTGCACCCCCACAAGAACAAAATTAACCTTCAATCCATAAAATATAAACAAGAAAAGCTTTAAAATCAATACCAAGTGAATCGCACTCATACTTGTAGGAAGTCAGCAGCTCCTTTTCTTTCAGGACACTTGAAACCCATAGATTCCAAAAACTCAATTACATTTTCCCCTTTTCTTTACAGGTTCCCAATTCTTGTTCTAAGCTATTTTTCATGGTGTTATTGATAAACAAAAACTACTTGTTGTGGTTCTCTTTTGCTGCCCTCCTAAGATCCCTCTTATCATTCCATCTCTACCATAATGTCAGCACGCACTATAAGTCCAAAAATCTACATTATTTAAAAAAGTAAAACATGAAAATATCATGGTGTTTCTTCATAAGCCTTCTATATTTTCTTTATTTGATGAATCTGAACTCTTACCTTAAGAATGTAATCAGTGACTAACCTCGTTCTCTGTCTTCCTAATGCTGCAGCCTACACAATATGATCCTATGAGTTCAGAATTTCAAACAAAGTTCATTGTCAAACCTTTTTATTTTCTCACCTTCATATAGGCATCATATAGGTATTTCTTCTTTTTTAAATTTGCTTTTATTACTATAGGAAAGTTTCATAGAAATGTTGTGACCCTTTTGAGATATATTTTCAAAAGAAACTATGCCTCAGTAGGTCATGTTTTCATTTTCAAAAGAGTAAACAACTCAGCTTTTGTTTGAATGTATGCTGCAAATAAAGTGGTGCTTTCATTCATAAAACAAGTCTCTAACCTGTCCATTCTCTCCCCGACTTTACTAACACACTCTATACACAATTTCTAAAATTCACCTTAATCGTGCTAAATATCAATTTCCTCCTATTTCTAATATAAAAAGAATAATTTATACTCACTAAAAAAATAATTAGTAATACTATTTTATTTTAAAATAAATACTTTTCTTTGCATTTAATAAAAAAATAGAAGAGGTTCATCGACAATAAAATGCCAATTAAATGAATAATATTTTAGATATGGTTTTGTTAAATAAGATCACTTTAGTTGAAATTTATATATATTTATACTAAATATTTAGTTATTTTTTCTAAAATAAGTAATGACATCTATTTCGCATCAAATTAGCAACTCACAACAGAAAGAGTATCAACGAGTGTTAGTAATCGCTTGCTCTTCGCTATGTACCAGAGATGTTAAAAAAATTCACACTTGTGGGTATTTATGGATAAAATCTGCAACAGGTAAGAAATGAATATTAAAAATGGATATTCGTGAGTAATGAGGTGGATACAGGTATTATAATATTTGTACTCGTGAATACTCGTACCCGTTATACTATAATTTAAATTAAAAAAAATAAAAAACAAGATTAAAATATTAACACATTGATTTTGAATGAGTTATGTTTCTGCGGAAACAAATAAGGGATGTCAAGGAACATAAGTAATGCCTTACCCCAATCCTTGACCTCTCGAGCTGGCTTCTTCTTGAGTTGTACATGTCGTCTCATAACGTAGGCGGTTTGGACCCTTAAGGGGTTACCTACGGAAAGGACTCCAACGATCAAGTCAGCAAAGGGATCTCAAAAGTCAAATCTCAGATTAGAGAATTAATGAAAGTGTACCTCTTAATTGTTGGGGTCCACGTGTATTTATAGAGTTATTAATTATGTTTGCCCCTTCTTATGGGTTGGGCCCCTTAATTGCGCTAGGCCAATTTTCAAATTTTGGATGGGCTTGAGCCAAGCCCAAGTATAGTGTCAACGAGTAGATGTAAGGGGCCTCACTTGCAATTTCCTAGGTTTTGAGTTAGCGACTCTTCATTATACGTTATCCTTTATATAGGTGGTCTGAGCCATCATGTGTGTTATGTTGTCTAGTTAGCCATTTGTCTACTCTATTTTATACTTAGACTATACGTAGGCGGTTTAGACCGGGTAGTTAGTTATCTGGGTATGCCTAGGTATAGTACATCAGTCCCCCAGCCTTTGGCGGGATATATCACGTTGAAGGTTTGGATGTTATCGGTTTGGAGTAAGTGATGAGCCGTATCAATGTTAGCTACATGTGTTGAAAATACCGGTTTGTTGATATTTGGTGATGTGGGTCATGTAGCAATCTGTGTGTTTACTTTGACGGTTTTTGGTTTTTCGCCAAGAAATAATTACTTCTTGGTATGGTGGTACGGTAGTCCCCCAGTCTTGAGATGTGATGAACATTGGTAAGACTATATCATAAGTGATGGAGGTATGTGAAGGGGTGTTAGTTGTCAAGGGTCCTATTAGAGGGATTCGCACAGCCATTTTTAACTTGCGATATTTCGCCTTCGTCGTGGCGTTTCCTCTTCTCATTGTTTTGGGCGGGAAAACCTTTTTATTGTCCAAATGTTAATTATAAATAGATTCAAATAGAAGCATTTGTTCATCTTGCCTCATTTGCTAAAGTTTGAGAAGAGTGATTTGTGTGCGTGAGATCTGTCTGATACATTCATCCTTTCTGTCGTCATCTTAAACTTAAAAAGGAATGTCAAGTGTTACCAGTAGCGTGTCAACATCTAGTTCGGGTAGTGGGAGTGGATATTCAAGGGGAGGGGGTAGTGGTCGGTCAGGGAGTAAGATTAGTGGTCAGTTAGCCGATGAAGGGAGGACCCCAATGGAAGTGACTACTGAAATAAGGGAGGATCCGCCAGAAGAGATAGCGGAAAGTAGCTTGCCGGCGAGATCCGAATACAAATGGGTGGTCGAGGACGTGTGAACCCAACATTCCTTGTTTAGATGGTCCCGGCTGTTAAACTCTTGGCTAAACTGTATACCTGTTTTGGAGAGGAATATCAGGCAGGATATCATGACTTTGGAAAGAGTAAGCACGATTGACTGCGTATGTCATGGCTAGGAGGGAGCATCAAAGGCGTTTTTCTATATGTAAATGTGTCACTTTTCTCAACTGTACGTGAGGTTGCCCCTTGATGATTTCACAATGGGGGTATTACGTTTGCTCAATGTTGCCCCAACTCAGCTGCATCCCAATGGTTGGGCGTACCTGCAAGCCTTCTGGGTACTATGTCGGTCTTTGTATTTGTAGTCGTCGCCACAATGTTTCTTGTATTTCTACGACACTCGCCCCAAGAGTCCAACTACCTGGCTGTCGCTGATAAGCCGACCCGAAATAAGCAGATTGAAGGCCTTCACTCAATCATTTAAACACTTTAAGGATGGTTTCTTTAAAGTTGTAGTAAAGGAGCCAGGATGCTCCTATTTTTATAACGACGATGGGAGTACGAAATTTCCATTCAGCTGGACCGACGACCCTCGACGTTATGAGGATATGAAGAGGGAGGAGTTGTCATTACCTAATATAGGGAAGTGGTGGAGACCTTGATGAAGTTTAATGATAAGATGACCACTAAGGGCTTAGTGAGAGTTTATTATTCTGTGCATCCCATTCTTGATTTAGAAGGTATCTTTTGGTGTTTTAACTGTTATGTTATGTTTGAGTGAACTAACCAGTGTTTTACTGCCATTGCAGGTCACATGGCGCAACTTGGAAAGAAGAACCTAAATCTGTTCTAGGCCCTTCGTAAGGAGAAAGCTGTCAAGGCCAAAAGCGCTGGGAATACTGAAGTCCCCAACCTTCAGGATCCGCTGGTGCAAGCGCATGTCCATGGTGGTACGAAGAGAAAAGTGGGGGTGCTCGTGAAGCAAGGTGGTGGGAAGGATGTAAAAAAGGTGAGGGCCACGTTGTTGGGGCCGAGATCTTCTTCCGATTCAAAAAAGCCTAAGGTCGGGTTAATCGAGTTGCTGGAGACTACAGTCCGACGTGATATTGAGATTAATCTGGCAGAGTCTTTGGTTAACTCTATCGACAAAATAGAACCCAACGCCAAAGTCAATGTTATGCTGGAGTTTAGCAGCAAGGCCTTGATCTTGGGACGCAGAGTGGGTAGCTTGTACCAAAGAGAGTTGAAGGAGGGTAGCTGGTCCAAGGTGGAGGAGCTCAAAAAGGAGTTGAAGGTCCAAACCAACAAGCACGCAGAGGAAAAGAGGCTTGGAAGAATGAGATGGAGGAATGGTTAGAGGAGAGGAAAAGGTTAGGGTCATGGAGAATCAGAGGTTTGGACTCTGAGAAAAAACTCAATGACAAGATTATTGACCTTGAGACCGATTACGACAAACTGAAAGAGAAACATGATGGGCTTGAGAGCAAATTGGAAGAACTGAAAGAGCACACTAACGAATTTAAGAAGGGTTTATGGCAGGCGGCCTTCTTCCACAAAGATATTGACGCGTTTGACGCCAAATTTGACATGAACAAAGATGTGGTTAATGGGCAACTCGTGAATGAAACGGAATCAAGCCCGGAGGAGGAGGTTGAGAAGGTGGCGGAGGAACCTGATGCGAACCCTGATGAGGCTGTGGCCGTGAAGGTGAATGTGAAGCAGACAAAGACTTAGGAGTTAGGGATTTGAACATTTGATATTCTTTTTTCATCCTAAGTCTGTAATAATTTGTACATTTTTTCTCTTGCTCTTTTAATATGATGAATGCTTTATATATATTTGTCGGATGAATGCGCTTTATGTACCTATTGCGTTGTATGATGCCACTAGCTCGTGTTATAGGCACATGTTGTTTGATGATCTTGTTGATTTGGACTTGTTATATATGTTTGATATTGACGTCATAGACCTTATTCTTTGCTAATTGGTGGGAAATTTTTTAGAAAATAACAAGAATGAGAAAATGACGTAACAATCTTGGATGTTCGACCCAAGTTGTCTACTTAGGTAGGTGGTGGGGAATTTAGAAAATCACTTAACGATTTTTGAGAAAACAACGCAATAGTTTTGATATTCGACCTAGGTCGCTTACCTTAGTAAGTGGTGGGGGGAGTTTTAAGAAATAAACTTGACGAGTTTTGAGAGAGTAACGCAATAATTTTGATATTCGACCCAAGCCGCTTACTTTGGTAAGTGGTGGGGAGCATTAAGAAAAAAAGTTAATAGTTTGTGTTCGACCTAGGCCTCTTACTTTTGGTAGATGGTGGGGAACTTAAGAAAGAAACTTAATAATTTGTGTTCGACCCATGCCGCTTACTTTGATAAGTGGTGGGGAACTTAAGAAAGAAACTTAATAATTTGTGTTCGACCCAGGCTGCTTACTTGGGTAAGTGGTGTGGAACTTAAGGTAGAAACTTAATAACTTATGTTTGACCCAGGCCGCTTACTTGGGTAAGTAGTGGAGAACTTAAGAAAGAAACTTAATAATTTGTGTTCGACCCAGGCTGCTTACTTGGGTAAGTGGTAGGGAACTTAAGAAAGAAACTTAATAATTTGTGTTCGACCTAGGTCGCTTACTTTGGTAAGTGGTGGAAAACTTAAGAAGTAATCTGTGAATCTGTTGAGAAGAGGAAAAACCCTTTGCTTTTATTCATGAAGTTTGGGTGCCTTGTTAAAAACTCCCTGGCCAAAACCCTCCTTAGGGAAAAAATGCCAGGTGAGGAAAAAGAGTATACAAACTATGTTCATTACATTGGCAGGATTAACTAAAGCAGAACTTTAAGTTAGATACATTCCACGTGTTCGGTATCTCTTCCCCTGATAATTGCTCAAGCTTGTAGGCGCTTCCTCCTACATCCTCTCGTATTCGATATGGCTCATCCCAATTGGTTGAGAACTTGCCATCCTTCTTCCTTGCACTACTGGTCATTCTCCAAACTAGGTCCCCTTTGACGAACGTTCGCGGGCATAGATTCGAGTTATATTTCCTGGCCGCCCTCTGTTTTACCGCTATATTTCAGATATGCGCTTTCTCTCGTAGCTCAGTCAGCAGGTCTAGGTGGGTGCATAAATTTTGTTCGTTGTGGTTGTGGTCGTACATTTGTCGGTGTAAGGAAGGTTCTCCAATCTCGACCGTTATCATTGCTTTTACTCCGTAAACTAAGCTGAAGGGGGATTCATTGGTGGCAGATTGAGAGGTGCATCTGTAAGCCCATAGTATTTCCAACAAATCCTCTGGCCATCGGCCTTTTACGCCATCTAATCTTTTTTGCAATTCGACTAGTATGACCTTGTTGGCGGCCTCAGCTTGCCATTCGTTTGTGGGTGTTACACTGAGCTGGTGATGTGTTTGATTCTCAGTCCAGTGTAGAATTTGACGAGTTCCTTATCTATGAACTGTCGGCCATTGTCGGTTATGATAGTGTGCATTATCTATGAACTGTCAGCCATTGTCGGTTATGATAGTGTGCGGGACTCCATAGCGGCATATGATGTCCTTCCGTACAAATTGTTGGACTTGTTGTGTTGTGATGATGGCTAATGGCTTAGCTTCTATCCATTTCGTGAAATAGTCAATGTCAACGATGAGGAATTTCACTTGTCCTTTCCCTGGGGTGAATGGTCCCAAGATGTCCATTCCCCTTTTTGCGAATGGCCACAGGGAGAGTATGGACTGCAATTGTTCTTGTTTCTGGTGAATGAGGTTGCCATACTTCTGACATGGTATGCATTTCTTAATGAAGGCTTGACAATCTGCCTCCATGGTTGGCTAGAAGTAGCCGGCTCTAAGTATTCTTGTAGTCATGGTCTGCGCACCTGAATGGTAGTCGCATATTCCTTCATGTATTTCTCTAAGTTGTTAGATTTGATGCACCAATATTTCACAACCAAGAGGGGGGTGAATTGGTTGTAACAAATTTTGCCCAGTTTTAGCAATTTCGAGACTATTTCTCTAAGTTGTTAGATTTGATGCACCAATATTTCATAACCAAGAGGGGGGTGAATTGGTTGTAACAAATTTTGCCCAATTTTAGCAATTTCGAGACTGTTTTGATAAACTCTTTGCTTGTTGAATCAATTGAAATAGTGTGATTGGATGCTTAATGTTTAGAGCATTTATACCATGTCAAAATATAGAGAAGAAGAGATAAAGCACACAAAAGATTTATACTGGTTCGATTCCTTAGAATCTACATCTACTTTCCCCTAGCAAACCACAGCTAGAGATTTTCACTATATCTCAAGAATTACAAGATTTACATATACACTTGGTAAATCTAAACTCTAAGATAAAAAGATCACACAAGCAAGGTTATACCACACACTTGCTTCAACAAACAAAAACAACAAGGCTATCACACACACTTGCTTTAACAACTAAAAACAACAAGTTTATCACACACACACACACACACACACACACACTTGTTTTAACCAAAAAATAGTAAAACATAGAGTTTCAAAGTATACTTAGAACACAACCTAAAAATTAGATTGAATACACCTTTTCCAAGTCTGAATTTTCTTCTTCTTGGCAAGCCAATTTGATGTTTCTTGATGAAATTCTCAAGTGGATCTTCCAAGATTGCTCCAAGTCTAGTGTCAACAAGTAGACGCTAGGGGCCTCACTTGCAATTTCTTAGGTTTTGAGTTAGCGGCTCTTTATTACGCGTTATCCTTTATATAGGCTACCTGAGCCGTCATGTGTGTTATGTTGTCTGGTTAGCCATCCGTTTACTCTATTTTATACTTGGACTATGTGTAGGCGGGTTAGACCGAGTAGTTGTTTGGGTATGCCTAGGTATAGTACAAGTTATTTTTTATCAATTGATTTTAAAAAATCTCCATTTATTTGTAAATGGTCATTGAATAATATTTAAATGAGTTATTTAGACTTTGTTTGAAATTTATAAATGTTATGCATTATATTTTTATTTGAATTTATAGTTAAAATTTGTTATTAAATATTAAAATTTTCTTTTTGTAAATACCCACGGATACCCGTGGATATCCATGGATTTTAAGAAAATATACTGGTATGTATATAACGGATACCCGTACGAATATGGATACCGGTATATGACAGATATTTATCCAATGGATAGGGTACGGAGGAGCTACTACCCGTGTCATTGACATCCATACTCTATACTTTTTTAATCTTGATTAGTTTCATATGTTTGTTTTATTTATTACTTTGTGAGTTGAACAAACCATTGACTATTTTTTATTAATTATCTATTCACCTCTTTACCTAATTTTTAAACAACTTATATTACTATTATTATTATACAGAAAGAATAATTAAGTGAATAGAATAGAATAGAAAAAAAATTGTAACTGTTTTATTAAATTTTAAAAAATATTATATTTCTATAAATAAAAAATAGTTACCGTACATATTGAATTTGAATAACATGTAAAAACAACTTTTAAGTTTGGCATTTGCATATATTTATGTGAGAAGATAGGCTAAGCAATATTATCTGAAAGAAACGTTACTTATATTATTATTAGGTTAAATCATTCCATAGGTCCTCAAATTTGTAGCGAATTCTTAAGTAGGTCCCCCAATTTTCATTTGTCTCAATTGGGTCCCTAATTTTGAAAAACTGCAACAATTCAGCCATAACCGTTAAAGTTGCGTAAACGGCGTTTTTAGATGATGAAGTGGACAAGTAAAACGGATACGTGTCAGTGGTATTTAAAATTTACTGTAGCCTACGTGTCAAATGTCAAATAAATCCAATGAAACCCTAAATGGATTCATCTTCCCCTCAACATCTTCTCCACTGAAGTCGTCTTCTTCATTGGATACATACCTGGTGCATTTCTTTCTTCATCCTCAAATGTCGTTTTGCCATTCTTATTCCTCTTGCACTTGTAATGGTTGGGGGAAGAAGAACCCTAGTTTATCTTCACGTGGTGTTGGAGGATCAAGGAGTTTGGGTTCACACCGCTTTGCTACTGTGGAGAGAAATCAGTTTTACGAACTGCGAAAATAGTAAAGAACAGGGGAAAACAATTTTGGGGTTGTTCAAAATATAAGGTGAGAGAGGTTGAAGGTATTTTTTTGTGTTTTTGAATGGTATATTGGATAACTGTTTCTGTAATTTTGTCGCAGAGTGGAAATGAAGATGGTGGATGCAATTACTTTAAATGGTGGACTGAAGATACAAATGAAGAGATTGGTAACAGTGAGAATTGCGAAGGAAGGGGTGAAATTTTGGTGAAGACTGAAGAAAGTGATGGTGATAGGAAAACGATTACTAACTTGGAGAAATAAGTTGCCATATTTGAGAAATGGATGAAGGTGTTGATTGGGATGGTTATCTTTGTTTCTGTGGTTAATGTAATAGTGCTGTCAGTGCTGATAAAGAATGCGTGATTAGTTGTTGTAGTGTCCCTTAGTGGTTATAACTTGGTATCTTATTTGGAATGGTTATTTCCAGTACTGTATTTATGTTTGAGTATGAATGAAATTGGAAGCTATTTCGATTTATTGTTTTAAGTGTATCCACATATGGTAATTTTAAATCTGATTGTACATACAGTGAATGAAAAGCATGAGACTTGTAATTGATAATAGATTCCATATCAAGAGGTAATTCATAATAGATTCCATATGAAGAGGTCCTGAATTAACACAAAGTACATCAAAAAAGTGGTCATCCCACTGAGTAGCAATATTAAATTACATAACAAAAGTGGTCCACCGACTGAGTAGTAATATTAAAAGATGTGTTCATGGAAGTAAAGAAATTCAAAAGTTTCAAAAGGACCTTAAAGGTTCACAGCTGTTACAAAACAAGATCACAAAAAAAACAAGACATGCAGCTTCATGCCATTCAACCCCTTCTAGCATCCAGTTTCACTCTGGCATTTGATGCACCTCGTGATGGTTGGTGTGATGGTTGTGGTGGAGGTGGCTGCTGAGATGGTTGAGGTGGAGGTGGCTGCTGGTATGCTTGAGGTGGAGGTGGCTGCTGGGTTGCTTGTGGTGCTATTAGCTGCTGGGTTGCTTGTGTTGGAGTTGGCTGCTGGGATGCTTGTGGTGGAGTTGGCTGCTGGGACGGTTGAGGTGGAGGTGGCTGCTGGGATGCTTGAGATGAAGGTGGTTGCTGGGTTGGTTGAGGTGGAGGCTGGGATCCTTCACCTGGACGACGTTGTTGGGCTTCCCTTAATTCAGCCATATGAATTTCAATAGCTTTCAGACAAGCCCTTCTGTTGTGCCCAATTTGCTTACAGAGACGACAAGTTTTACGTAAACCACCTTTTCTCAGTCTTGTCTCATCTCTTCTTATCTCCCATTGCTCCAATCTTCTTTCTTTCTTCGGTTTGCCTGGTAAAATTCTCTTCGAGGGGGGCAAAACATCAGGGTATGGAGTTTTCTCCCACAAACTCTGGCCATTGATGGGAAATATAATGGAAGTGTATATCTCTTCATAAGTGGACTTCCTAAAGACTGCTGGGATGAAGTCTTCTCCATTGAGGTTTAGAAACTGCATTGCAGATAGTGAATGACAGCAGGGTATACCAGTTATACTCCATTTCCTGCATGTGCAGGATTGTTGATCTATATTGATAACAAACCTCTCCCCTAACTGCGAGACGTGCCTAACTTCAAATAATTTCTCTGCTGACCAGCTGCAAGAACACACAGAACACCAATAATTAGACATCTTTCATTTTTTCAAGGTAAACAAAGTTCAATCCTTACCTAGGAATCCAATACTTTGTTAATTGTGACTCCTTTTCAAATCTACTCATAATTCTGGGACAAATGGATCTTGATATTGATTGTATCTTCATTCTGTTTTTTGCCCACCTTCTCATCAAGTATACCCGAATATCCTCCAACATGCTTATCACAGGCTTAGTCCTTGTATGCAGCAATACACTATTGAAGGCCTCAGACATATTGTTAACCAAAGTATCAGATTGAGCCTTTGTGGTAAATCTGGATCTCGACCAATATCTAAGTACAACAGAAATATTCCAATTATGATAGCATACAATCCCATTTGGTTGGATATAAAATCACTGACCATTGAAAACAATGCATTGAAAATTGTATTACCTGGGTGGGATTGCAATTAGATGCTTAAATGCATCTTCATTCACATCTTTTATATTCCTCATCTCCCTTTCCTATGCTTGTAGGTGTGTGGCTGCAGCTGCTCTCCACATAAGACGTCTCAGACTTTTGGCTGGAAATTTCTTTCTGAAATTGGCATACAAGTGCCTTACACAGAAACGTTGATCAACTCCAGGCAGAAGTTCTTGTATGGCTGGTAGCAGCCCCTGACAATATCATATATATAAGAATAGGTTAAAAATTTTCATATCAAAAATAAGTGGGAATTGAACTTGCATTTGAATGTACCTTTTGCTGATCAGATATAAATGTGTAGGATGTACACACTGTAGGTCCACCCAGGTCCTCAATAAGCAGCTCTAAAAACCACGACCAGGAATCCTTGTTCTCAACCTCCACTACTACATATGCAATAGGCAGCATTTAGTCATTAGCATCTCGACCAATGGCTGTTAACAGCTCTCCTCCGTATTTCCCTTTCAAGAAAGCCCCATCCAATCCAATTATAGGTCTGCATGAAATGAAATTGTCTTTGCATGCTTTCAAACATGCGTAAAACCTCTTGAATATTGTCTCCCCTTCATTCTCCTCCACATTAACTTTCACTGCTGATCCTGGATTTCTTACTAGAAGCTCATGCGCGTAATCATATATCCTTTTGTATTGTTCTTTAAAGGACCCTTCAACATTTTGTGCTGCAATGGCTTTGGCCCTATAAGCCATACACTTTGAGATACCAACATTCCATTTTCTACTAATTTTTTCCCGGATTTCAATTCCTTTTACTCTTGGATTTTCCCTAACAGTTTTTTCCAGTTTCTTACTCAACCACTTTGAACTAAGTACACATAGGTTGAATTCCCTACTGCATGTGTGGTTATCTACAATTTTACGCAACTGCTAGGTTTTAATAGCTTTAATGTAACCACAATAAGCTGTCCATGGGCATTTTCCTTTTCCACCTATACATCTCAACCTCACTCGTCTTTTGTCATTCTTAACAAACTTTATGTTTCTCCCATTTTCAAGTGCATAGCATTTGATAGCTTCTAAAAGTTCCTCCTTTTCAGTGAAATAGGTCCCCACTTCCCATTTATAATCAGTCATTGCCTTGGGCATTGTAAAAGTCCTAAAATTTCCATACCCCTCGTCATCACTATCTACTACATCACTCATATATTCATCAAATATCCATTCATTGTCCGACAACCCCCTAACATCATCCTCCACGTCAGTGTCATAGCTTTGGTTCACTTGTGGCCCACATGCAGTTGATTGTCCACGGGGACCAGATTCAACTTCAACTTCTACATTACCAGACCACTCCTTATGACGTAGTTCGTCATCAATATCACAATCAATATTAACATCAAGTAGGTTGTCAGCACTCTCATCCATGCTATCATCTGGTCCAGACTCAGTCCAACTGTGAACATCACCATCTTCTTCTATCTTAGTATGCCCCACATCTTCTGCAACTTCTTTAGTAACTTCAACATCCCTTAAATCCTCCCTCATCTCACCTGCAGGTTGAGGTTCACAATTGACTTCAACATCCCTTAACTCACCATCACCTTGAACTTCACAGTCAACTCCATCCTCCCTCATCTCAGCATCACCTTCAACTTCACATTGCACTCCATCATCCCTGATCTCACCATCACCTTCAACTTCATACTGCACTCCATCATCCCTGATCTCATCTTCACCTTCAGCTTCACACTCTAAACCGTCACTTAAAACACCACCAATATCAGCCTCAGTTCCCACTTCCCTTATCTCAACATCACATTCACCTTCACATCCAATATCATCTACTGCAACAGGAACACTCTGATTCTCAGCCTGAGGTTCACCCTCCTCCTGTGTCTCAGGTTCATCCGGATAATACTCCAACATTTCAATGACTTGGGGTTCAGACAATGAGTGTTCCACAAATAACACTTCACCATTCAGTCTTGCGATATTAACCATATGCAACACACCACTATCATCACACAGAAGCTGCAGTTTGTCATCCAATACTGAAGAACCTCCAACTGAGAACCACAACTTATTTTCTCCAACATACCCCATCCCTTTTATCACGTTTAAAACAACAAAATAGCTCCACATGTCTGGGTCGAACGATAACCTAGTAGTTTCCCCATATTCGTACCGCAACTTCCCATCACTTATGAATTTACCTCCATGGTGAAAAACCACCTCAAATTCCTCGTCCATCACGCAAACACGTATAGAAATAGATACATAAACCTATACATTAATCACATACCGACAAAAAAAAATATGAAACATATATTAAATACAGAACACACCGAAAAAGACACTACAACGGCACTTTAAACATGGGGACCACAACGCAAAACCATTTACACATAGTGGGCCAAAAAATGTATATTTAAACACCGACAAACAACAATCAATACTCCGGTTCCCCACACAAGAAACATCAGAACATGCACCGAAAAAATGATTCCCAAATTCAGAAAACCCATACAGAGAAACTCACCTTCTACGCTTCTATTTATACCAAATCGCGATTCAGATGATGGAAAACCACTAAGCAACTCGATTCCAGCACCTTCTGCCCCTTCTATTCTCTTCAGATTGTTTCGCTTCCCTTCACGCAAGAACCCTAGGTCGCTGCTTTTCCCCCAAATCTCTTTCAGAACAAACACCTCTGGTATTCTTGAGCATTTGTATTATTAATTTTTAAAATATAATTTTTAAAACTTAATTAGTAATTAATTGTGATCGAGCCACGTCAGTAAAAAACAACACCTCGACAATCCCATTCACTGTTTATTTACGAGTCTTTGACGGCCGTTAACGGTTATGGCTGAATTGTTGCAGTTTTTCAAAATTAGGGACACAATTGAGACAAATGAAAATTGGGAGACCTACTTGAGAATTCGCTACAAATTTGGAAACCTATGGAATGATTTAACCTTATTATTATTATTATTCAATTTTTGTAAAAGTAAATTTAAATTTAACCCAATGTTGAAATATATTATCTTGGTAAAAAAGCTAGTAATATTCAATTAAAAAATAACTCTCAACTTATACATATTAATCACTTCTAAACAATTAAACTTAGTGTATTATTTTAAAATTAAAAATAAATGTCAAATCTTCAAAATGACTTCCATAAGTTTAACATGTAAATCTCTATGAGCACCAATCCATCTCATCTCAAGCATCTTCAAAATAACTAGTATAGGCCTTGTTTTTTATTTTTCCCAATCTTGTTTGAATTTAAAACAACTTCAAAATAGAAAAATCATTAATGTCATTGATTATAAAAATGATAAATGAATTACTTGTCATTTTGATATGCTAATGGGTTGTGTGTATATAAGCTATGTTGAAACTAACACAACTATAATCACGTGAATAATTCACTATTTAGTACATATACTAAAATATTTACAACACAATCAATTATGTTTAAATATTAGTTATACAATTAACATCTTAACTTTTTCGGTGTGATTACTTTTATTCTTAATCGTATTTTATAAATAAATAATTAAAATTTAATATCAAAATAATAAGTAAAATTAATTAACGTAAATTTTAATATTAAGTAAAATAATTTTTTTGTATATATTATTATTTAAAGGCTTAATTAATGTTTCGGTCTCCTAGTTTGTTGGTTTGATTCAAGTTGGTTCCCTTATTATTTGTTGGTTCAATTTGGTTTTCTAATTCTTTAAAAATGTTTGATTTGGTCCCTGCATTAAGTTAAGTTGACGTTATACCGTCTTTGTACATGTCATTTTGTGGAATTTTCAATTTTATTTTTAATTTTGTTTTTAATTTTTTAATTTTTTTAATTTTTTAAAAATTAAACTGCCACATGTCACTTTATGGTTGTGACACATGTTAATTTGAGAATTTTTTTATCTTTTATTTTAAAAAATATATACTACCATGTGGCATGTCATTGTACCACGTGTGAAGCTAATATTGGTTATTTTCAATTTAGTCCCTTTATTTGAAATTTTGATTCAACTTAGTCTCCTAAATTTTTAAAATGATTCAATTTTGTCCTCTCTAATTTGAAACCAAATTAATAATTAAGTTTAATTATAACTTTTATAGTCATGTTAAAATAATTTTTATCATTTAAAAACAAGTTTAATTACTTCCTAAATACTCATGCTATTTTATTTCTTATATTTTTTGATTTATAATTTTTTATACTTGAAATTTTATACACATGTAAAAAAAATAATAATTTGAATAGTTAGGTGGAATAATTTGATATATAAATATATTAAAAATTATTTTAGCACGGAGAACTTGCTTTGGAGGTCATTGGTAGCCTAATCAACTCATACTCTTCCAAAGCTGATTGAAGGTTTTGTGGTCCCCATTCCTCCATGCATTTTCCTAACACAGTTGCATCTAATATGGACATGTTTGTGCTTCTAACACAGTGAGGAGTGGTGGGGTGAGCTGCATCACCTACCAATACCACTCTCTCCCAAAACATCTTCTCCAAGGGATCACTATCATATATGAAATTCAAGAAAGGTTCCCTTGTTTCTTTTATCACCTTTACCATTTCAGGAATCAAAACCTTTTCTGCTTCTTCATGCATCTTCTAGATCATCTCACTATTTACCTTCATTGTCACAGATGTCCCATGAAAAAGTGCCAACCAATGGAAGCATGAAGAATGACAGAAAAATCATTTCAGGATTATTAGCAATCAGGTTTTTAATATTGTAAGTAAAAGGATGAGCAACAAATTTACCTTCACTTCAGGCTCAGGCTGATTCACATGCCAAACCCAATTGAGTGTTTTTCTATGCAGCTCATACAGGATAGTGTGTGAACCTGAGGCCAAGTCAAAGTACAACATTTTCCTAAATCAGGGTATGCCTTTCTGATACCAGCCATTTTTTCTGAATTCTCAATTTTTGAAAAATCAAGAACCCCTCTCCATGCACAATAAAGAAAAAATAAAGGAGAAAAAAATAGACACGGAAAATTTAACATGGTTCGGCGTACAATGTGTATGTCTACGTTCATGACTACACTAGGAAGTATTTTTATTTCTAGTGTATCTCAAGCTTTACATAGGGTCTCTTATATAGTAAAATAGAGAACCACATCTCACAATTCTAAGTGATGTGATACTAAATCAAGCACCATAATACTAACAATTTTCCCACTTGGGGTTTGATTTACATTACCACCTAGTGTAGTGTCTTCATCATCAATTTTCTTGAAGGCCAGTTGAGGCAATGCAAAACCTCAACTTAGTTGTTGTGACAGTCTTGGTCAACATATCAGCTAGATTATGTACACCAGGAATGCTTCGAAGGACTCATCCTTGAGAGAAAGATTGTCAGGAATCCAAGTGTGAGTCTAAATCCCACATTGGCTATAAATGAGAAAGTAGAGCACTATATAAGGATAAAGACCCATAAATCCATTGCCTTAAGGTTTTGGGTTGAGAGTGGTGTCAATGCCTTATGTGGTTGGACTCAAGTCTCATTGGCTCGTGGTTGGGAATGCTTCTACTGGAGGGGGAGTGTACCAATGTATGGTTAGACTCAGTCTCATTGGTGTTTGTTCTTCCCAATAAAATCTCCTATGTAATCCTAACATAGCCTGAATATCTTTAAAAGATAAAAGATCTTATTAATGGACCTTTTCCAGATTAGATGTGTTATTCATATTACAACTCGTACAGCAATTATTCATACACAATTATGTCCATCTCTCTCCCTCGTACAATTTATTATATCTCATTCTTCTTTCTCTTTTTCTTCTTTTACTTGTGTTAGATTTTTTTTCTTACTGGGACTGGAACAATTGACCACATCTGTTGTCTGAGTTGCTCATATAATAAACCTGAGACTGCCTCTAACATAAAACCTTAAGATTCAGTGTTTTTGGGTCTTCTTTTTTTCATAAGTTGTAAATTTGTGCATTAAATTTATTGTACAAATATCGTTTACATTTCCATATTGAGGGATAAGAATTTTGAAATACAAATGACAGGCAAAAGTCTTATCCCACTGGGTTGAAATACAAACCTCGGTTTAAAGTCAGGGAGATATTTCTGACGGATGGAAGAGAGACAACCATTTGCTGCAACAAACAAATCCCCTTGTATCTCTACAACCTCACTAGTTTATAGAACCTTGGCCTTTACTATGACAGAACCCTTATCATATAGAAGATGGAAAGAGAGAAAAAGATGACCCCACAACAATATATTTGATGGCAGAGCATTGTACAGAAGGCCATGAAGGTCTGCCCAATGCGCTGCTCTGAAATTCAAACTCTCATCCCTTGTCAATGTATTGTGAACCTTCCTCTCACTATCAGTTACACAGTTCTACTCAGGCAAAAAAGAAAATCATAACGGTATCTTTTTCTATTCTGCATATAAAATAAAATAAAAAATAGGGTTAAATACTTTTTTAATCCTGAAATCGGACAACAAAATTAAAATTTTTCTTTGATTCCTAAACTTAAAAAATGAATAGAGATAATTTCAATTAGGTTAAATTTAGTTGATATATTTTTGTTTTCAAGTTGATATTGAAACGGAATTGTATCAAATGATATAAATAACTCAGATATTAATATAAAACGTGTTTATCTCGTCGATTATTCATTTTTAAAGTTTGAAAACCAAAATATTTCAAAGTTTGAGATATAGAAAAATTTCAATTTTATGTCAAAATTTATGAAATATAAGTTGAAAATTTGACAAAGGACTAATAGAAGTGATGAAAGACCTGAACAATGGTTAGAGGCAGAGTGGTGTTGTGTAGGAGTTGTTGTTGTGAGTGTGGAAGCCATGATTGAATGATTTGTTTGGAGAAAGAGTTGAGTCCAAGACCAGAACCAGTGAGTGGGGCTTCCGGTTGGACGTAAAGGTGTTTTCTCAAGCACAAGGACATTCCAACCAGCTAAGGTAAGAGCATGTGCACATGATATACCTGCTATGCTTCCTCCCACTATCACTGCCTTTCCTCTTTCTCCTTCTTCACCAGCCATTTTTCTGGGCTACTCTCTCTCTCTTCTTCCACCACCAAATTAATATCACTCACATCATGAATAATATATGCTCCATAACACTCAAACGCACTTTCTTTCTGCACCTCCAATATTTTCTTCCTGCACCCTCATGAATTCTTGCATTCTAAATTGTCTAATCTCAAATGTAAATTTTACTTCCGGAATATATAATTTGGACTGTATTTTTTTTTTATCCTAAAGAAAATACAACCTTTTATGCAATGTCTACAATATTATTGTACAATAGAATCATCAATTACAACCTTTTATTCAAACCTCGTTTATTTGTCTGAATATTTCCAATGTCTTCATATGGTTCAGGGACTTTATTTTTCAGCGTCAAATTAAGAGAGATTAGATTGTTTCGTCAAAAGTTAAATGAGATTCAGTGTAATAAAACTGTGTGTCATTTAGACTTTATTATTCAATCAAAAGCAAATCCACCTACATTAAATTAAATTAATACTAATTTCTGAAGCTAACTTCCATTCTAAAATCGAAAGTATCTTAAAAATCTTAGTCTGTAATGAAACTCTCTCCAGCTTACCGTAAGTAAGCCAAGACTTTTAAGTTTATCATTCTTGTTTCAAGCTCGATAAATTTCTTCCTGCACCCCATAAATTATAATATTTAAGATTATGCAATTCAATATATAAACTGAAATTTATCTTTTTTCCTACTGCTATAGCTGTAGCCAAACATATACGATGGCATGTATATTTCATCAAATTACGTCAGTATTGTGTCTTTGTGGATCTATCATTTTTCTTCTCGCGTTTTTGAATCTTTGGACCTTACCCCACATTAATGGCATGTGTTTGTTTAGATGCATGCTTCCTTCTCAGCAATGGTTGTATCCGTTCGTTACATAAATTACGATATTGATCTTCCAAAAATTTTGTCATCAAATTAGTCCCTTACATTTTTGTATTAAGTGTGTTATAGTGTCAGATTTTGAAATGCAGAGTAATTCAATTGAAGCAATGAAATTCCAGCCAACAGTGAAATTACATTGTTCTCTTCAAATGCTTTATCTCAACACAGTTTTAGTGATTCTTTTAGTCACCATTGTCATCCTATATAAAGACCAATGTGGTAATATAGTATCTATGGGACTAATTTGACCAATTGAATCCTTCATGGAATAATTTAGTGACAATCTTTGGAGGACAACTATAATGATTTAAATTTTGTCGGTCTAATCTGATTTGGTGGCCACAGTTTATAAAGAACTGATGTGGTGACATGTGTCACTTTGGAATATCAAATTGAAGGTTTTCTCAAATATAATATATTAACTCCAGAAAAATCAATGGTATTTACAACAAAAGGTAAAAATAAGGTCATGAAACCAAACAAGTTGACCAATAAGTTAGTCTACAAAATTAGCAATCCTCAGAATTTTTTTACCATTTTCATGCAACCTGATTTTGTACAATAGGGTTCGAAGAAACTGGGTGAATGAGTTCCACCTTATAGAATGTGAGGCCTTTGGGAGGAGATCAAATCAAAGAATAATGGATGAAATCAATTAATTTCACCCACTATAACCATAACTATCAAAGGGATTCTCTGTTTCACTCACTCTAACAATTGTGGAGTGAAAGTTATGTGACTATCCTTAGAAGAGCTAACATCCATTGCATAGAAAAGGATAAAAATAATTATTAATTGTTTTTAGCTATCAGTAAATCACAGGCTAAACCATTAAAATTTGAAAGCAATTCCACAAAATCACGGTAAACAAAACATGTGACAAACTCTTTCCATATCTTGTTCATCGTGATAGCAACTCACTCATTTGAATAAGGTACATAATATCCTTAAAGCTCAGGCATTCCCCTTCCTGTTTTAGCATCGTAAGTCTTCTCTAGCACAAGATCCATCGGAGTATCTTTGGGACCAACTGCCAAAAATAAATAACAAAGGATAATATTTTGGATTTAAGAAAAATGTGTTATAACGTATGTTTGAAATGACTGAGAATTGAAAAGGCATAGGTTTCACACTGAATTCTAATTTCATATGTCCATACAAATTTTGCAAATTTTTTACAACTGGAATAAGTAGTTTCTAACAACACTACGTTAATAATATGGTTATGGAGGATGAACAGGAGAATGAGTTCATGCCACTTACTATACTACGTTAAACCTAGCTTCTTACTCAAATATAACAGAAGAATTAATTCATCAATCCACATTACTCTGTCAATAAATTACAGTCTTATACCATACATATGTGCGTTTACTTACCCTTCTGCATATAAAACCATGTTAGTGGGTCAATATGAAGGAGCGGGGATCAACTAACAAAAGTACACAAAATAGAAACATGATTTTAAGGAAATGGAAGGCACTTAATGAATCCCGAATCTTTATGATTAACTCCATCCAACACCCTTTCCCAAAGGCTTTCTTTCTAGTGCTTACGACTGTTTTTTTTAGTAGTTTAGAGCACTTCTTTTGGGTGTTTTCTTGTTTTTATTTTCTGTTTTTAGATCATTTTCATTCTTTTTAGTAAAAATCCTAGTTTTAGTGAAAATGTATTAAATAGGGTATTTTTAGAGTAAATTTTGGTTTAGTAAGTTGAGTCTTTAGAATTAGCTTAGTGTAGTTGTAACTTTGCTTCATTTTTATTTAACCTTCTTGACTTGACTAACTTGAGCTAAATTTGTATTTTTCAGTGGATCTAAGATGAGATTTGAAGACTAATGAAGCCTAGAAAGCTGGCCGAGCAATGAATAGAAGCTGCCAAACCAAAGTTTAAGTGTCAACATCACAAATTCTAGGCGGCAGCAAGCATGGACAAAGCATCAAGCTGACTTGGACAGACTCATGGAATTGGCATCAAGAAGTTAGGAAGTAAAAAAGATTGGTCAAAGAGAAGCTTAGTCGGTTAGGATATACATTGTATACAAAAAGAATTTTTAGTTCTTCATTCTTTGTATTCTTTTTCTTTAAATAGATTAGAGTAGATAGAAGAAAAACAACAACACCATATACCAGCTCTTAAGTTTTTACGTACAAGCATAGTGCAGTTCCTTAATTTTAGATTTCTGAAGTTTTGGAGAGCTTTTGCAGGAAGGAAGTTGGAGAACCAGACTACAATGTGAGCAGAGTTTTTCCAACTATCCCATAGTAATTGTGATCTTGACTCCTTTCTCTTGTATTCAACTCTCAATTCAATGCAGCATTTTATCTTTCTCTTTACTGTTTTTCATTGATTTACTGCTTTTGAATCTACTTTTAGTTGTCATTTATGTTTCTTGCAATTTATAGCTTTCATTCATGAGTTCTTGCAAGTCTGAAGTTTCATGACAATGTTATCCAAACCCATTTGTCAGTTTAGCTGTCAAAATCTGTTCGTGAAGCTTGATTAATTGATTCCAGCCTTTATTTTATTTTTCTAGAATTGATTTCTGGATTCAGGATCAACTTCTAAGTAGTTCAATGTCACTAATTCAATCCAATAATTCCCAATGAATTGATTGATGTCAAAGGTTGAAACCCAAATTGATCAAGATTCAAGTTCTTGGTTTTGTCTCAAAACCCATTTTTCTGTTTTCATAACTCAATACATGATTTCTGTTTTTGATCTCTGGTTTTACTGATTCTTGATGTCTTTAATCTGTTTTCATGATCTTTGATGTGTTTCAATCATTAGTTTTAGGTTTAGAAATTAAAATCTCCAGTTTCTTGAAAGTTAGGTAATATAGTTACTTTTAACGCCTTTGGTTTTACCATTGATTTTGTGATTTTGTGATTCCGATGGCGATCTGAGCATCATAACATGTTTGTTTAGTGTTTTGAATCATGTTCGTATTGAGAATTACAGCTCTACATGCATTTTACAGATTTTCAACCATGTTTAAAAGTTAGATTTCATAAGCTTGGGTAGAATTAGGCATTTCATCTTTTCATTGATTCTTCTGATCAATTCACTGTTTTAGAAGTCAATTAGCATCATATCAAACATGCTTAGATGATAAAATAACACATTCATGCATTACATTTTATTCAAACCCATATCTGCATAAAAACCATTTGCTGTGAAAACTGGTTTAGTCATTTTGCTGTCAAATCTTGGTTTGATTAGTGAATTTGAGAATTCTAGGCATTTTGGCAATTTTAAACACATATCATGCACACATATATCCATTGAAACATGCTCCATACTTCAGTTTTGTACATTCTACATTTTTACTTCGTTTAGGCATTTCATCAAACACTTGGTGAACACTAGGGTTTCTTTTAGGGCTTTTCACAAACAGTTTTAGATTCTGCATTTTTACACTGTTATAGGTAGAACTAGGTCTCAGACCACATTGCATTCATAAATTCTTGCTGTCTTGCATATAAACCATCTATGTTACACCATTCCAACATCATTTGACCATTGAATCCACCATTTTCACATTCATTTTGGCACACAAACACTGTCATGTTTACAGCATACACTTTTTGCATCATTTTGGACTTTTTGCATTAGTTTCATTCATCATTTAAGAATAGTTTGCATATTTTATATTTCCCCCATCATTAGTTTCACTTCTCATGATTAACATAACACAATATAGTTACTAAGATTGGAGTTGCATTGGATAGACACCTAGGTTGCCACTCTACTACATTAGAGGGGGGATTTGGGATTTTTGTTACTCTCATGCGACTAAAAGAGTATTAACACTGTTAGAAAAAAAATGCTTTCTATTGTCTTCTCGGTTATTTTGTAAAAGCTGCTTTGGCTGTGGTTGTAAATCATACAGGGTCCTAGGTGTAGGTTTTCAGTCAGCCTATTTATATTTTGGTTAAGAGATATAAAAATAGATCTTCTGAGAGCCCACACTCTCAACCATTTTTCTCTAAGACACTTCTACTCTCATCTACTGCTAACATAATTACGGATTTCAACTAAAAAAGGACCAGTTTAAAGAATGTCTGTAATGTGCAAGGAAGCTCCCCTTCAAGGCCAAGTATAATAAAAAGCTTATGGATAATCACATGTGCTAGCAGCCTAACAGAATCGTAGCGAAAAAGGGCAGAGGTACATCAAGATAATTGAAAGAGAAATGTCAGCTACTATCACCAAAGGTTTCTTAATTTAATAAGTAACTATGTGTTTGGAGGATTGGACTATTTTTAGAGATTATGGTATGCTTCCACATAAAAACTGTTATAATCTTGTTTAGTAATTATTGTCTCTCTCTTTCTGCATAAGCCATTTCATTAGCATGTTGACACACATTCTGCATAGCCAATTTCTCACTTTCAGCCAATTCTCTCTTAGTTCTTGCCATTTTTAATAATAATTCAGACAAGAAACATGTATTAGCCTTTGGGATACTTACGGACAGTAGGTCTTGGGGTAGTTCGTATCTTTAAGATCTCAGGACGAGGGATTATAGACCCAGATGCTCCTATTCCTCTGGATACTCTGACTTTAGTACCATCTTCAAGATATTTAACTCCAACCTTGCAAGGCTTCCTGAAAAAGTAAAACTTTGTTAATTCAGTATATGTTATCCTCAAACCCAGAAGATGCAATCACAAGCATGCTCTTTAACAAATGTGCATACCCTGTCACTGGGTCAACAACTTGCACGTTGGAGGCATGGAGTGGGGCTTCGACTGCAAAGATTCCCCCTTCATGACCTTGCCCTTGCTTAATATGCTTCTTCACCTGCAAAGAGAAAGTCAATCGGCATTGGAAATAGAAACCAGTCAGGCAAATTTACACAATAACATGTCCAAATCTCAATTAGACAATTAACAAAGTATTTAATATTAGAAACATCGGTAATGGAATTGAAAATGCAACACTTAATCGAAAATTCGACAAGGAATAACCAAATTGTTATGGTGAGAGTTGTGTTAATCCCTCACCAGATTTTTACCCTCAACAATGACACGATTCTGAGAGCGAATAACACGCTTAATAGTCCCAGTCTCACCCTTATCTTTGCCTCTTATTATCATTACCTGTTACAAATGAATAAATGAATGACTGTAAAATAATAATTGTTATCATTTCAAAATAAAAAAAGTGGAAGTGGGAAAGAACAAGCAACAATATATATATATATATGGTGGAGAATTTGGCTTGGCTTACATTATCCCCTCTGAGAACTTTCCAGTGCCTAATGAGTTTTTCAGCTGCTTTCCAACCCATTTCACGATTCACTCTAAAACCACAAAAGCAGAGTCAAAAAACACAAAAAGAAATCTTTCACAAAGAGCTTCAATGTGTGATAAACTGTTCACAAATAGTGTTTCATGCGAACCTTCTCAGTTCCCACACAAATTATTAAAACCTAGATATTACTTAATACACCAAAAAGCTTAACCGAAATGGTTTTGATAAATGAAACTGATGAATTTAAAGGAAAATGATTTTGAGAAGAAAAGTACCAGAAGAGAGAAAATTGGTAACAGCAACCAGGGCTTGAAGCTTGAAGTCACTGATACAAGAATCGTGGTTTCGCGGTTCAGAGATTTGGGTTTGATACGCGACTCAAACGATTTGGGTTTCTCTTATAAGATAATATTTTAATTAATATTTTATATATGAAAAAAGTAAAACTAAATTTCCTAATAAAACTAGCTTGAGTTGATTAAAAGTTAGTTTGCCTAATATTAGGACTTGGAATTGCAATTACGGTTGATATAACTAGCCCACTTTAAACGATCTTACTTATAGAAATGCACATAATTTTTCAGCCAAAAACAGAGGATTTTATAGAATAAATAACTGCCCCAAATGACTTGGCTATTGTTTTTATTGATTTGGCTATTTTTTGTAAAACGAAAAGAATAAAAGAAACCATATTTTCTCTGGTATATCATGAAATGAGATATCACCCTTGTTTGAACTCCAATCACAACAACCCACAAAAGAGGATATATCACAGGGAATACATATTGACAGTATTTTCAAATTCATTTATCAAAATTGTTTCAAATATCAATTTGATTTGCTTTAAACAAGCTGTGCAAGTTTAAATTACGATCGATCATCATTTACTTTACTCCCACTTTCTTTTTATCTCTTCCAGATTTTCGTACTATAAACTTATCAAAACTTGAAGAATTACTATTTAGTTCATATGCAACTTACTATAATAAAAAACATGTCACTAATTATTACAAACATCCAAGACACAAACTATTATAAACATCTCTCAAAAAACAGAAACAATGTCAACATAACCTAGTTTATACAATGTCAACAATCAATAATAAGGATAATTATAAGCATACACATTAAGGAGTGAATCTAATTTGACTGCATCAGAATTTAAACTTACACCACTCGTAGCCAACCACATTAATATTAGGGTTTATGAGAAGTTGAATATTAAAAAAATTGAATTAGAAGATGATTTAAGAGAAAAATAACCCACAATAACAGAAGATCAACTTACAGAAAGGGAAACACTAATGAAAATAAAAATGCACAAGGAGAAGATGGTTTACACGGAAAGAGAGGATGGTTTATGGAGAGAAGAGGATGTGCTTCCGGGAAGAGAGGGAGAAAAAGATCAAATACGAAAAATACTACATTGAAAGAACTTTACCTAGCAAACCCTAAATACTAAGGTTGGCAATGCAGGCCGACCCAATCCATTTAGGCCTGCCTTGCATTTTGTGCACTTTACCCACAAAATGCAGGTCAGGTCGGTCTGTCCCGCATCCTTCTTGTCTCGTGGGCATGCAGTCTGTCCCGCATCCTTCTTGTCTCGTGGGCATGCGGGCTGGCCTACATTTCATGGTTTAGTAAAGACATATTTTATGGTATTCAGACACATCCCGGTTCATGATTTTTCGATTCCATTTTGAACAGAGTAGAAAAAGAAGAAACTTATTTTATTGCATCTTTGAATTGATTGTAGACTCTGACTTAGGATTGGGGGCGCAACGTGCAAGAGCTAAAACCATTTGAGTGATGCAAAAGTCAAACTTTTTTTTGGAAGCAGCATCTTCAAAGCCTCCTTTATGTATTGTCACAAAGATTTATTGTTTCACTAAATGTGCATAAACAACTGTTATCACAAAAAGCATGAGCTAAGTATTGCTGTTTATCACAATTTTTTTCATTTAATGTGCATAAACAACTGGTTGAATACTAATAATTGTGAATTAAAAATGATATCACATCATGCTTTGGACAAAACACATGAATTCATTGGTTTGGAAAATTTGTTATTTTAAATCATATTTAACCAATTATAGATTTATAATAATCACTCCCACCTCTCACTTGTCCAACTTACAACACCTTCATCTAGAACTGCAAAAATCATGTGCATTTAAATCTGATGTACATTTTTTGTTTATTTCCAGCACACAGCACGCTATAAACCTTGGTATTATTTGGTTGTTGAGAACATTTGATGAATGTATTTTCTTGTTTTGCAGGTACTGGGGCATGTCAATATCTAATCACTTGGTGGCCCTTCCTTACTCGTATATAATTATATATACTTTCAGTTATTTATTCTTTTTAGTATGCAAATATAGTTTCATTTGTTATTATGTTGCAACAATTGGAAGAGAAAATATTATCATATATTTACTAACTTGGTGTTTAAAACTGCAGCACTAGTACACTCAAACGGTTCAAACGTTTTTGGTTCAGTGTCAATGCCCACAAACCCCTCTTCCTATGCTTCATCATCTGACACCTTAAATAGCTTTGCAGACATGTGTTTCATTCTATGACTTAAAATTAAAGAGAAGAAGATTTTAGAGTGAATTTGAGTGTGTGTTCTCTCCTCTTAGGTTTCAATATTTATAGTACATGAGATACAATGGATGAGAGGAAAGAGGAGAATTCTAGAAGATGCTCCTAGGAACTAGAACTAAAGCATGCTCCTAGGAACTAGGACTAAAGCATGCTCCTAGGAACTAGATCTAAAGCATGTTCCTAGGAAAATGAATCTCTTTTAAGACTATTTATTCTAACACTCCCCCTCAAGCTGGAGCATACAAATTGTATGTGCCAAGCTTAGAACATATAAATTCAATCCTAGGACCTCTCAAGAATTTTGTTAATACATCTGCAAGTTGTTCATTTGATCCTACAAATTCTGTGCAAATTTCTTTGGTCATCAATTTTTCTCGAATAAAGTAACAATCAATTTCAATATGTTTGGTCCTTTCATGGAACACTGGATTAGAAGCGATGTGGAAAGCAGCTTGATTATCACAATACATCTTCATTGGTTGAATGTTGCAAAAACCTATTTCTTGTAGAAATTGTTTAACCCATATAAGTTCACATGTTAGGGATGTCATTGCTCTATACTCTGCTTCAGCGGATGATCGTGCAACAACATTCTGCTTTTTACTTTTCCACGAGACTATATTTGCTCCAAGAAAAACATAATATCCCATGGTAAAACGTCTATCCATAGGAGAACCAGCCCAATCAACATCACAATATCCAAAAACTTGAGTATTCCCTTTATCCTCATAAAGTAGTCCTTGTCCTGGAGCTTTTTTAAGATACCTTAGAATACGAATGACAGCATTCCAATGATCGATAGACGGATTCTGCATGAATTGACTCACAACACCAACTGCAAAGGATAAATCTGGCCTGGTAATAGTAAGATAAATAAGTTTTCCAACTAGTCTTCTGTACCTTTCTGGATCAGAGAAAGCTTCTCCCTATTCTGCCATTAATTTCTGATTTGGATCCATGGGACAATCCATTGGTTTACAGTTGATCATACCTGTCTCTTTAAGGATGTCAAGAGCATATTTCCTTTGAGAAATTACAACTCCTTCCTTTGATTGGGCTACTTCTATGCCCTGAAAATATTTTAGAGTTCCAAGATCCTTGGTTTGAAAATGATGGCATAAGTGTTCTTTTAACTGAGAGATTTTACCAACATCATTGCCTGTGATCACTATATCATCGACGTACACTATTAAGTACACACATTTTCCAGGAGAGGTAAGGCAATAGAAAACAGAGTGGTCTGCCTCACTGCGTTTCAGCCCAAAGTTTTGAACAATGTGGCTGAATTTCCCGAACCAAGCACGTGGAGATTGCTTGAGACCATAGAGAGAGCGACGTAACTTACAAACCAAACCAGACTCCCCCTGAGCAACAAATCCAGGAGGTTGCTCCATGTAAACTTCCTCTTCAAGATCTCCATGCAGAAAAGCATTTTTAATGTCTAGTTGATGAAGGGGCCAATGACGAATGGCTGCCATTGCAAGAAAGAGTCTGACGGTAGTCATTTTGGCTACTGGTGAAAAAGTATCACTCTAATCAAGCCCATAGATTTGAGTGTATCCTTTGGCCACCAATCGTGCCTTAAGTCGATCAATTTCACCGTTGGGTCCAACTTTAATGGCATAGACCCATCGACAACCTACTGTCTTTTTCCCAAAAGGAAGAGGAACTAACTCCCATGTTTTGTTGTGTTCAAGAGCCTGCATTTCAGAAATCATGGCTTGTCGCCACCCAGGATGATCAAGTGCTTCTTTCACAATTTTAGGAATAGTAATGGAAGAGACAGAAGAAATAAAAGAGAAATAGGAAGGAGATACCCTGTGATAACTAAGAAAATTGTAAATAGGATGAGGATTTCGAGTAGATCGTGTACCTTTGCGGATATCAATGGGCCAATTCAAATCATCATGATCAAGAGTCGTGGTACCAGGTGATGATGGAGAATGACCTTCAAAAGAGGACTCACCTTGGAGTATTGGTCTAGCCATTTGGTTCCTGTGTTGATAAGTAATAATGGGTGGTGACAATGGCTCAATAGGATCGGGTACGGTATTTTGGACTATCGGAGTCGGAGACTCAATGAAGGGAATAGGTAGAACATGTTGGATAGAATTTGAATCACAAGTAGCAGTAGGGAAGAAGGTAGATTGCTCAACAAAGGTGACATGGGCTTTGATACCATGTTGGAAGTGGGCTTTAAGCCTAATTCAACCCCACAAAACCAACTTGTAAGGTGAGGTTTGCACCTCACTTATATACTATGAAATTGCCTTATCTCTAGTCGATGTGGAACTTCCAACACACCCCCTCACGCCGAGGTATATTCATCTCGTGCGTGGGACAAGAAATTAGTGGGTGGTCTGTTAGCGGCCCGATATCGGGTGGAACAGAAATGTCCAAGAAAGTTCGCTAGGATAGGCTTTAACTTGGCTCTGATACCAACTTAAAACTAAAGAGAAGAAGATTTTAGAGTGAATTTGAAAGTGTGTGTTCTCTCCTCTTAGGTTTCAATATGTATAGTACATGAGATACAATGGATGAGAGGAAAGAGGAGAATTCTAGAAGATGCTCCTAGGAACTAGAACTAAAGCATGCTCCTAGGAACTAGGACTAAAGCATGCTCCTAGGAACTAGATCTAAAGCATGCTCCTAGGAAAATGAATCTCTTTTAAGACTATTTATTCTAACACTATGGATGGTTTCATTTTTGGAAAGAAAATATCTCTAAAATGGTCGAGAGTTGGATGCTCTGAGCAAACAAAATCTTGGATCAAGACCAAACTAGGCGGGCATCAAGACACTATCTACTCTAAAAATCTGAGATCTGCAATTCATATCTAAACATCGTTTGACTAATATCTTCAGTTTTGCTTCTATCACATTACATAACATCACGATTCAAATGAAAAATACCATATTTTTTCCACCACACCAATATTTTGTTACAACCATTACACTTTTGCCTTTTCTTTTCCATTCTTACCCACCCCAGTCTTATTAAAATACCTCCAACAATCAGAATCGGTTCCATCATTCTTTCTCTTTTTGTTAGTTTCAACAGTTTCATATATTGTTTTTCAATATCATCTTTTCAATCTCATTTTCACAAGAAGGGCACATTAATATCTTCTTCGTCCATTCTAAAAATAAATTAATAAATAAACATCCTAATCGGGATGAATAATGGAACAATGCAATATTAAATAGAACAATGCAACAACAATATAAATCAACAGAGATAACGAAACCCAACAGGTAATATCAGAACCACCAACTTAAATTAAGTAAGGATAAATCACAATTCAATTCTGTAACACAAAGCAATAATTAATTGAAGCCAAGTGATTGTCGTACACATTTGAAATACGATCAAGATGAGGCACAATGTAAAACTCCAGAGACGCGCGATTCTTAACAAGCACGAAAGTTTCAACAAAGTGCGATTGGCCATCTGACTTGCAAAACCTTAGGAAGAAAGAAAACAACGAATATTATAGAAATAAAAAAACATACCTTTTTGACAGAGGCAGACCAAGAGAGGGTGAGGCCGAGCAAGACGATGAAGAAGACCAGCTACAGATTGCTCACGATTCTCGAGAGATCACTCTTAACGCCGGTGAAGAAAAAGAGAAGACGCCGCTGGCTGGGGATAGGAGTTCCTTCCTCGTCGGCGGTGAAGACAAAGAAAAGAGCCGCCGTCGCTCACTGGAGAGAAGAAGAACAGCACGTTGGTAGAGAGAAGAGCAGCAGCGCAAGTCTCTGTGTGCGTTGCTTTTCTGATTGATTTCAATTTTTTTCGTTTAGGCTTTGTTGGCTCCAATATTATATTAATAAAGGATTTGATGGAGTGAAGTATGTAATTTATTTTTTTAAAGATTTAAAGTTACGATTAGATTTTGAAGTAAGGTTTATAGAAGTTTTTGAATTACTTAAATAATCTCATAAATAAAAATAAAGTTTTAATATATTAAATTGTAAAATTACAATTTTTTTTATATAGTTAAAATTAAGGGAAATGATACCTCGACAAAATTTTATCTGATAAACAATCATTTTTTATAAAATAAAATCCTAAATTTTATTAATTTGTTTTATAACATTTTTAAGAAAATAAAAAGTTACTTTATTTGATAACTTAACTTTTGTCAAAAGTTGGTTAGTTAAAAAATTATTTTTCTAAAATTAATATATTTTAACTATAATTATTTAATATTATATATATATATATATATATATATACTTGGAAAAGGATCTAAGCATCATGAAATTACATCCAACATCAACATCAGTATCAACATCAGTAGGATCGATCCAATTTCATTACCTTGGATTCAATATCATTAGATTGGATTGATCTAACCTTCCTTGGAATCAGAACTAGTCTCACCCCTTCTCACTCGAATCAGATCAACCTTCTTGGAATTCGTCCTTCACCACCATGGAATCTACCACAACCTCCATCTTGTTAAGATATGTCAAATATTGTATTAGCTATAATTTAGGCATTATTATATTTGTGAGCAAATTTGTGCACTCATTCCTTTACTAGATGAGGAATTATAGCACTCTTGTATGTCTATATATGGTACCCTATTCTTTGAAATAATACAGCATAATTATTCTTTAAATCTTTTCTATATGGTATCAGAGCCAAACATCGTGATAGGGAAAACAACAACAAAAAATATACCAGAGAATGCAGCGGATATAATTTCCCCTAACTTGCAAGAATCTATGACGAGCAATAATCAAAGAGCAGCAATAATAAATCACCAAAAACACAAATAAAGGCACCAAGATTTTTAACGTGGAAAATCCCTCAAATCAAGGGTAAAAACCACGAGTCGTCCAGACCAAAGAAATAGCTCCATTATGATCAACAAGAGTACAAAAGAGTCTCAATCAATAGCACAAATTAGTGCCAACACCCAACCAAATAACAAAGCAACAAAGCTTTCAAAATAGAGAAGAACAAGAGAGGAAAACCTATAATATCACTGCTGCAGTGAGAAATTAATATCTCCCAACTCAGACCTCGTATCAAAGATCCGACCGGTCAGAATGAAAAGCAATGAGTTCCGAACCTGCTGTAAAAATTTCAGCCCGATCCAACGGTGAACGAATCCGCAGCGCCGATTCTACTGTGACATCTCTGTGAAAAACGTGAACAGAATTTTCCCTCTACCTCTCATTCTGTGTTAGGGCTTTCAGTGTGTTCTGATTGTATTATTCTGCCTCTCTCTTTATTTTATAGCCCCCTCTCCACTAGGTTAAATGAGACATGGACTTCTTAAGTTTTGGGCCTTTTCTCCACATAGGAAGGGAGCCCAATACCCAACAAATCTCCCCCTCACAACTATGTGGAGATGACCGCCAAACCGGCGATCTCACAACAAACTTCAAACTTCCCTCTTGGCAATGCTTTAGTCATCATATCAGCACCATTATCGTCTGTATGAACCTTTTCCAACTCCAATAACTTAGCATCCAAAGCATCACGTATCCAATGATACCTCACATCAATATGTTTGGATCTAGAATGAAAAGTTGGATTCTTACCAAGATGGATAGCACTTTGGCTATCAACGAACAATGAATAGTTATCTTGCCTAAAACCAAGCTCCTGCAAGAATTTCTTCAACCATAACACCTCCTTGCATGCTTCAGTAATAGCAATGAACTCTGCCTCTGTAGTAGACAACGCTACACACCTTTGTAGTCTTGATTGCCAAGCCACAGCTCCCCCTGCAAACTTTATCAAATAGCCCGAAGTGGACTTTCTGGAATCAATATCCCCAGCCAAATCTGAGTCTGAGTAACCCATCAAAGTAGGTTTATCACCTCCAAAACAAAGCTTCATATCAACTGTACCATGAAGATACCTCAAAATCCATTTCACAGCATTCCAATGCTCTCTACCTGGGTTTGAC
>Ga0214542_1000455_pt1 | contig 73759 bp, 30 predicted proteins | sample CNSS1metaG_FD_160096 | JGI IMG/M metagenome (GOLD analysis project Ga0214542, IMG submission 160096) | Root nodule microbial communities from cowpea collected in UCLA plant growth center, Los Angeles, California, USA - CNSS1 | ecosystem: Host-associated > Plants > Roots > Nodule | place: USA...
TATATATATATATATATATATATATATTTTATATTTATTTATTTGTGTGTGTTTTGAAGATAAAATTACCTCACACAGTTGTAATTGGTAGGTCTATCCATCCAACAGATGAATTGTATCTTAAAACCAAATTGTCTTCTTTCTAACAATTCAACTATAGGGTATACAGAAATATAAACAATGGAACACTTCAACAGCAACACAGGTTTCATCTGAAACATTTAGGGATTAGTTCAACCCTCAAAGGATGATATAGAGACCAATAAATTCACTGAATCCTAAACCCTAAATAGACCTGTCTTAATTAATCATATCAGGTTTGAGTTTCGGAAAGGTTATTGACTATTTGCCCCCAACATATAACTTTTTATTATGTGTTAAATTAACTGCATATTCTTAATGATAAAACGACTAAAGGATAAGATGTACTAAATTGAAGACACTCATACAATTGCTACTAAAGGTTTATTAAGTGTTGGAGGAAGTGAAGATTTTTTTTGTGGAAACCGAAATCTCATGTTTTCATAGAGTTTAGACAAACTCTCGTATTTTTACATTATGGTTTGCTTAAATTTATTTTTTAATGTAAAAAATTAAAACATATAAAAGCTCTAATTGCACTATACAAAACATTAAAAAGTGAGGTGGGAAAGCATATATGCAGTAGAGGTAAATAAATATATGTTGTCAAATAACCTTTGTTTTTTTTCGTAAATGTTATATTTCAAGGATCGATTTATTACTTTTATTTTGAAACAGCTTTGTTTTTTCAGATTGATTTATAAATTGCAAAATTGTTATATATCCACCCTTCTTTAACGAGATACCACACATCTCCCAAAACAAGAAAGCTTATAGTGTAAACCATGGATATGGATTGTTGAGAAGTTTTACTAACCACTTCTTTTATTATAATATTTTTTATAACTAAGAGGGGAGAAAAAAGAAAATGGCCAAAATTATGAGATAAAATAGGTACCAAAATAAACTGAGATATAAGAGAAAAATACATTATAAAAATACTTCAAATAATTTGTACATGCGAAAAAATATATAATTAACTCATTATAAACACTATTTTTGGACCATGGTATGGAAATTACCGGTTGATTTTGACGAAGAAAAATGGTAACTGTAAAGGGAGAATAAATTATTTTATAGAAATCCTAGCTACAAGCAATTATTTTCAATAAAAAGCTCAGAAAAATGGTTTTGGTCTTCCTCTGTCATTATTACCAATTGAAATGCTGCACATAACTAACTAGTAATACCTTAAGCCTGGTCACAAATAAGAACAAGTCCGGTAACAATGTATTAATAATCCCAGTCATACTGTAATAATCCTGCAAACTTTTAATATATGATAATTATAAATTAACCCCGTTTGTAGTCTTAGGCGACTTTTCATTAAGATCACACTGTCAAAGCAAAAAAATTGACCCCTTTCACCAATAGGATTCTTGTATATATACCACCTGAAGACTCTTCAACTCAAAACATTTCTTGGTGCATGCAATCTTGAATAACTAGTTTTTTTTTTTCTTACAGTTGAAGACGTCTTAATAATAATCTATATTTTGCTGCTCAACAAAGATAACAAAATCAAACTAATAGCATATATTTAAAGATGACCCATCTAAATTAAAGGGTGGCTAAGCAAAGTTTTAAGAAAGAAGAAAGTGGAAATTAAGTTGAAGTGGTCTCTCAAATTTGAAAATGACTGTTACAGAACCCTTGAAGGTTGAACCATGATGAATGAAATGCATTCTTAAACCACCATAAAAAGGGGATGGAGTTAATTAAAGGGGGTGTAACACGACAAAGCTAGGTTGCCCAAAATAATCTTAATTAATATTTACTTCTGTTGTGTGTTTGTTCCATTTCGCATAGGATGATTTTTGGTGATACTTTGTTAGCTGTCATCGACGGTATATATCAACTTCAAAACAAGGGAAGCCAACTTTGAGAATTGGCTTCATTCCAATTCACCCTGCAAAACTATTTATTTAATATCGTACACACTAATAATAATAATAATAATCCGACAAGCATTCAATCAAATAAACTTTGTGGTTGAACGTTGTAAATGTCATGTTAATAAGGTAGAACGTACTATCGTGCGACATGTTGTAAAAGTTAACTTTATTTTGTGCACCAGGTCTTTCACTGAAGCTGTTTGTTAAAGGAATCATATAAGAAGGTAACATTGTTTTCATGAATTGTTTTATATTATATTGTTGCTTGATTCAAAGCAAAATATGTGGCAGAAGAAGAGAGAAATAGACCGTTAAAATGATGGTAGCAGTTCTACATCTATCTGTTTTCTCCATGCTTGGTGCGGGTGTGGGGAGAAGCAGGAATAGAAGGGTTTGAAATAGCTTTCAAACAGTGAATGCAAACTTCCATTTCCTTCAACTGTCTCTATATGAAAACCATAACACCTTTTCTTTCTCACTCACCTTCCCACGTAACCTAAGCAACCCACCATTTTCATCATCATAACCCACACCCTAAATTTCACATCAACACTATCCCTCAAAATCCTCAACAAACTACTTTGACTCTTCCCATCCAACTCTTTTTTCTATTCATTTATGAATATAGATACCACATACCTCTCTCACTGTATATAATAACATATATCATCATATACATATATAAACATAGAAGCATTTTTGTGCAGATTGCAGACCCTAACTTTCCTCAGCTTCCCCTTTTTGTCATTCTCATTAAATAAATTCTGTTACAACCACGCTAGCTTCATTAATTCAAATGTTGCAGAAATAGTATTCCAAAGTTCAGCACACCCCCCATTGGACTTTTTATAAACTCAACAAGGTAGAGTGAAAAAATAAACAACATAAAGTATATATATAGAAATAAAATGATACCATACCAAACTCCAATAATATTTTTTCTCTCCCCTTCTCTTGGACCTATCTTTATGTTTTTACATGTTTTCTTGCATGAAGAAATAGCTGGTTCAATCTGAATTCGCTCCTGCAGCCATAGATGTACATCAACAGGTTCATGGAACACTTTGCCGTGTAATCCGACATGAGTGAAGTAACCCACAAGAATGTACTTGTGTCATACACTTCAGTTTCTTGCTCTCATAGGCATACAATATATATATATATATATATATATATATATATATATATATATATATATATATATATATATATTATAGCAGTTTCAATTAATTATTGTACATATATTATTATAAGTATTGAGTGTGGAATTTTATTTTATTATTACAGGCCCACTGAGGTACGGTTCGTTGGCAAATTAGTGGTGTTGTTTCTTGAATGTCTCGCAGTTTGAGCGAAAAGCGACGTCCCCATTCTGCGCTGTGATAAACCTCCAAAATGGTATAATTAGTGGCATCAGACAGTGACACTTCACCTACCTACACAGCTACCCTGTTCGTTGTCCGTTTTTACTTTATCAACGCTTAAATTCCCTAAACTAATTATGAACTAATGTTTAGTCCAACATATGCTAAGAGTCAATTCCTCAAACAATATATGTGCAACTGCAATGCAACTTCCCCCATGGGCTTTCATTTGCAACCACAAGCCCATAAACAAAACCCTCGCCAATTAAAATTCACCATTAATTAGGGTTTTCCAACCCCGTTCCCACTCTGTGTTAGTTTAGAACCTGCCAAAATACAATACCCTTCACCCTACTTCATCACGTTTTAATTATTTTTGCTCATTTTTTCATGTATTTTATCTCTTTGTTAATTAAATCAAATATCTTGTCCTGTGATGACATGATAAAGTTATGTAAAACTGAGAAGAGATTTTTTTTTTTGTTTTAGTTATCCGTTCTCTGTAGGGAACCTAATCCAGATACAGTGCTGTGTGCTTTAGAACGTGATGGGATGTTCAAATCAAAGTCGGTGAACACTTGTACTATTTGCCGTCATTGTGTAGAACTAAGAATACTACTTTATCATAAGATTCAACATTTTTTTAGTATTTGGTTGGTTACTAGAAACAGATCATGTGACTAGTTGTGTTGTGTACACCAGGCATGCTTAATGCCTTTTCTTGCTGTCATCTTTTTGTTTTTCTCAAAATCAGGGAAGCATAAATAGTATTGTAAAAAATATTGAGAAAAAAATATTTATAGATTCACACTATACTTTGTGACTGAATAATAGACTATGCTGTGTATAATATTAAGAGTGTAAAGATATTATACTGTTAAATAGATTAGTATATATGTTATTGTGTTGAATAGAATGACATCTTACCTACCGATTCTGAGAACAACCCTTTTAAGAACGCAAATTAAAACATAGTTCTCTTCTGACATCATTAATGTTTGCAGAATGAACATAGTGATAAATATTGTATGAATGTGTGCATAAAACTCTTTAATCAACCTCCCACTTGCTCAATGGATATCAGTTATCTCATATTTGATTATTTATGCTGAGTCATTTGTCTGTCTAATCATTTTCGGTATATTGGCAGATGGAGCAATTAAGAACAAATTATAATAGAATCAAGTTTTTAATTATGCTACTCATTTTTCTGTCAAAACAACAACATGCAGTTGTTCTGGGAATTTGTTTTCAGTATTTATCAATATCTGTCACTATTAATTTCAGGTTAATTTTGTAGTTTTTATTTGCTTCAAAACCATGAAAGCGATACTTTAAGAACATCAGTAAGAACATCAGTTTTATATATGTGCCAAAAATTGAAGAGGACAAGAAGAGCATAATCATAACAATAGCTTCATAGACTTTGACAATTGATGATATTATAAAGTGAAGTAGTGATCTTTTTCGATAAAAGTTACAGTGGTTCGATGGCGAAACTATCCTTGGTCAGAAGAGGAAGACAGAAAAAAATTACTTGAGATTGATGATATAGATAAAAGAGGTAAAAGGAAAATCTCAAATAAATATTTATTGAGTGTACCTATATTATTTTTTTTTTATATATATATATATATATATATATATATATATATATATATATATATATATACAGATATATTTAACTAATAAACGTTTAAAAGTAATTAAAATATTTAACTAAGTATCAAAACTATTATTTTAATTGAATTCTTAATTTTATATTTATTTTTCAATTGGTCTATTCGTGAACCTAATCAAAATAAATATAAGTTCATTGACTCAGTTAAAAGTAAATAGTTCAGAGACTTAATTAAAAAAAAATTCAAAAGTTAGCACCTACTAAAATAATTTTAATAAATAAAATTAATAAAAATAAAACCATATTTTTGTCATTTTTATCAAATTATACAGTATATTTTTTATCAACTATTATGTCACTAATATCTCTATCAATAAATAAAGTTTATCCGTTCAATCATTAAATTATAAAGTTATATCATCTTTACTTTTCCTGTTATATTTGTTAGACTTAAACATGTGAGTGTATTTCAAAGAAATTATATTACTTTTATTTTAATCTATAACAATAATAGTCTTTGATTAATGTAACTTAATATACATAGTTTATATTATAATATAATTATTTTATGAGTTAAAAATAGATTTTGAAAATATTTTTTTTTATAAATTAATTTATACGCAGAACTTTGATATTTATTATTAATACTAATCATATTTTTAAAATATATTTAAATTTAGATGAAATTTAAAAGTAATTTTAATTTTTAATAGAAAAAAAATATGTAAAGTGAATTAGAAATGTATTTAATATTCTATGAATTTTGGAACATGTACTTGAGCCTTTCTTTATAATTTGGATTTTATCACCACTTTTTAACCCAAGTCTACTATCTTATCGATTAACCTGATCAAAAGTTTGGGTTATCAGTGTGTTTCTTCCTGCACCCCACTTCTTTCTTCCTCCACCCCATAAATGTGGAATTCTCAAACTACTCTTCATTAAAATTATAATAAAATTCCTGCACCTCCTCTATTTAATAATTTCTAAATTGAATATTTCAGAAGATATTTTTAATCTGAAAATATATTTCAAAACACTCTATTTGAAAAATATAAAGAAATATATTTCGAAACAAGTGTTTCATAAGATATTCTCAGACCTAAAAATGTTTTTTGGAATGCTAATTTTAAAAATTTATTTATATTCCATAAACATTATTCTGGAATATAATTTCAGATTCGGAATGTAAAAAAAAATTCTGGAACACTCATTTTGGAACACACCAGAAGGGCTTCTTCTTCACTTTCTTTTCTTTTGGGAACTATATTGATAACTTTGTACCCGTACTTGGTGTGTTTGTTGTAGGTAATTGAGTGTTTTCTTTAGCTTTGTATATCTTTTTGAAAGGTTTTTCAACGAGTGATTTGTATTTATTGTTCATGTAAGATTTCTTGTAATTGGTAATTCAACAACATTTTTAGTGAAAAGTCTAGTTAAGGTTGTTTGAATTAATTGCATCTAAATTCAAATAGAATTTAACTAATATAAAATCTGGTAGGTTTTGTTTATCTTAAATTCTTTTAGTTCTTGGTAATTCCTAATCACTTAATTAGATTACACGTTTAAAGACATCTTTTAAAGATAAAGAGATCTTGTTTTTGAAAACCAATTTAGCTCTCGTAATTGTGCCTTCTTTTATTTTATAATGAATTTGGTTTTAATTCATTCAATTTAGGGAGACTTAAAAGGTGTGTTTGGATTGGGAAGAAAATTTAAGAGAAACCGGATGAATAGATTTGAGGGGATAAAGAAGAAATTGTGGTGTTGTTTAAATTACGAGAAAGATGATTTTATTTAAATGTATTTGAGATGAAAGTTGATGTGTGATGAGATATGTACGATAGATTAAAAAAATATTTTTTAATAGATAAAGTTAGATTATTATCCTTTTACCTTTAAGAATAAATATGATATAAATTTAAATGTATATATTATTATGACTTAATTATGTTTTGAGTCCCTACCAAATTTCAGAATTTTCAATGGAGTTTCTAATAAATTTTTGTGCTATATTGAATTATCAATATTTTACAACTTTCGAATTAAGTCCCTACAGTCAAATGTTTATGTTAATCTTTTGATGTGGCAATCATCTTGCATTGTCATCCTCCATTAATGTTACCACATATTGTCACATTTGTCATCCTCCATTAATGTTAACACATATTGTCACATAATATTTTGTTACAAGAGACGATCTTTACCAAATATTTAGTGTATTTAACAAAAAATATTTTTAACTTAAATTATAAATTTCAAAATAAAAAAATATTAATTATAAAATATTAAATATATAACTATAAAATTATGAATTATAAAAATATAAAATTATAAAAAATCAAAATTAAAAAAATTACTATTTGATAATTTGAAAATTTTGTATTTTCATAATTTCACAATTTCATAATTTTGTAATTTTATAGTTTTATAATTATATAATTATATAATTTTATATTTATATATTTTATAATTTCGTAATTATGAAATTATTTATTTTTATAATTTTGTAATTTGTTAATTTTGGTAATTTTATATTTTTAGTTTTTTTATTTTCTAATTTTGTATTTCATAATTTTATAATTGCATATATTATAATTTAATAATTTGTATTTGTTTTTATTTTCTTATCTTTAATTTAATAATTTAATAATTTAAATTAAATTTTAAAATAATTTTCTTTAAATACAGTAAATATGTGGGAAAAATGTCGTCACCACGGTCTCTTGTAACTTGTAAGCCCCATTTTTCAGTCTTATGTGTGTTGGGTTTGGCCTCTTCATAGGCCCAAGACCAGCCCTTCTAGGGGACCCAATACCCTTGCTAGTCCCTAAACCTTTGTTGCCTGTCCCATTTGTAGAAACCAACCTTCTGTTCCTCATACGTTCTCCAGCTAGAGCTCCGCTAGGGCACACGGTCTTCTCCTATCTCCAAGCTAACAAAACCATCTCGTACCTTCTGGTAAGTCGAACTTTAGAGTTTTTAGTCTGTTTCTTCACCCCTTTTCACGGTTTGAGCATGTTGGCCAGTTAGGGTTCCATTTATTTACCCCGTTTCGTCTTGGTTTGCACGATTGCAGCTCACTACTCGAGTTCCTAGAGCTGTGATACCCCTTAGTTAGGGTCTTTTGCTTTCTGTACCCAAAACAAAGGTAAGGGGAGCTAGTTTTTTTGCTTTATTTTCACCGTTTAAAATATTTCTCCTGTTGTTTTTGGGTTGTTGAATGCTTTTGGAATGATGAATGAGGTTTTTGGTGATATGAGACTTGTCTTGTTTGCATCTGGTCTGTTCCTTTGTGTGTGTGTTCCTGCTGCATGCATGAAACAGTGGCGAGTACTGTCAATCTCGCCTAAGCGAGCTCGTCTCACCTAGGCGAGAGTGTCTGAGACTCGCCCAGGTTCTACTCGAGCAACTCGCCCAGGCGGAGGACCCTTGTCTTTGAGCGACGCATTGTCTCGCTCAGGCGAGAGTGACTCGCCCAAGCGAGTTCTCGAAGAAGACCCTGGTATGCTCTGCTCGCGTCCTCGTCCAGGCGAAGGATTTGATTTTTGGGCGAAGGGCGATCTTGCCTAGGCGAGCTAGTCTCGCCCAAGCGAGATGCTCGTAGGGTGCCACTGTTCCAGGCCTTGCCTAGGCGAGAAGGCTAGCTTAAGCGAGACAGTCGCTGTAGCTTAGGCGAGGGCTTCTAGCCCAGGCGAGAATAGTGCAAATTTATGTTTTTGGATTCCTGTTTACCTTGGGTGTGGCTATTTATCTCGAACATGCAAGATTATGGTGTGATTGCATGAGTTGTATGAGTTGTATGCACTGAAATTTGTATGTTAGCATGAGTAATATATGAAAGTTTGTTTGGTTGGTTGAGAATGTGCATGAGAAATTAATGTTGAGATAACAAGTGGTGGTTATGAGATACGAATCATGAGATTAGTGTGAAATAGGCATAATTCCATGAGTCTCGTGGGGAGACTTTATGGTGGCGTGTAGTGTATATATTGAGATATGGATTCAAGTAAGGACCGCATCCCGAAACTCTAAAGGGTCAGTGAGTCTCATGTAGAGCAAACTGACCCAAGTGGTGAGAGTAGCGGGAGGCTCTAGTCTATGGCAGGATAATGGCCTTAGATGCTTAAAGGCTAACCTTGTGTGTGGTAGGGTGAAACTCATTGGCAATGGCTCTGCAGAGCAGTAGAGGCCACCACAAGTGCAAGCGTCCAGTGAATCCGATCTTAGTATATTTATCCGGATAATTGTTATAGTGTCCTGCTTGTTTGCTATAACATGATGCTTTGTGCCTCTTGTGTTGCATGTTAAGGAATGGTTAAGTACTTGTCCGTTATATTATGATAAGATTAAATTGCACTAGCTTACCCTTGCATTTATGTTTATGTTCCTGTTGTGTTTTCTCTTTTGCAATGATCACCCTTGGTGGGAGCAGATGGAGGAAATTCTGGGAGTAGGCCCGGTGGTAGCAGTGGTGCAGCTTAGGGGATCTGTTGTGTGACTCTCAGGAGTAGTCTATGGCCCTAAGTGCCTTTTTTTTGTAATCTCATGCTCTAGAGGAACATCGTCTTTTGTAAAACTGTTAACTTTCCTTTGTGTTTGTATGGCATGGTGGTATGCCTAAATTTGTTTTCACAGTACACTTCTGGATGACTGTAATGGTTGCCTTCTTATATCCTATGTTCATCTGATTGCTTCTCATTATTATGATCATGTGATATATTATTAAGTAGATTAATCTATTTAAATGGGATGTCACATAACCAAATATTATGTGCCGACATTCAAGAAAAGTGACAGTGCAAGATAACTGTCATACAAAAATTAACAACACCATATTACAAAGACTCAATTGAAAAATTGTAAAAGTTTAAGGACTCAATATACCACAAAAATTTATTGAAAGTTCCAAAATTTATCAGGGATTCAAAACATAAATAAGTTTATTATTATTATTATTATTATTATTATTATTATTATTATTATTATGCTTCATTATGTTTTGGATCCATGATCAAATTTAGAAATTTCAGTTGAGTCCTCAAAAATTCAAAAATTTCAATTGAGTCTCTACCGTTAGATTTTTCTGTTACCTATTTGACATCACAGTCACAGTTATCTTGCATTGTCACTCTCCTTATATATCACTACATTATACATCAATGCAAATTACCATAATGACAAGGATCTCTTCAAATTTGTCGTTGTATTTACCTAAAATTGTTCTTAAAACTAATAAAAATTATAAATTTATAAAATTAAAATTTTAAAATTGTAAATTTATAAAATTATGAAATAGAAAATAAAATTATATATTTTTATAATTTATAATTTCATAGTTTTTAGTTTTATAATTTTTCAATTTTACGATTTATAAACTTCTAAATTTATATCATTTTATAATTTTATAAATCTATAATTTTATAATTTTATACTTTATATTTTGTAAGATTATAAAATTATAAAAAATTATAACATCATTAAATTATAAAATTATAAATTTTTAAAATGATAAAATTATATATTTTTATTTTATATTTCATAATTTTATAAATTTATAATTTTTTGTATTTTGTAATATTATATATTTTTTAAAATTTAAATTTTTATAAATTATACTTTTTATTAACTCTAAGAATAATTTTAGGTAAATACATCAACAAATCCTTGAGAGTGATGATCGTCATTATGGTAGTTTGTAACGATATATTATGCAGCGATATTTAATTGTATTTAATTGAGCTGATAGTGCAAGATAACTGTCACGTCATATAGGTAACATAAAAGTTTTAAAATTTTGAGGACTCATTTTGGAAATTTTCAAATTTATTAGGAATCTAAAGTATAATTAAACGTTATTGTTATTAGACTTAATTAGTCGAATAGTATCCGCTTTCGTTCGGAAGTTTCAGTTTGGTATCCGCTTTTAAAAAAATTTCAATTTCATCCCAACTTTTGAAGAAGTGTTTCAATTAAGTCCCTTTCAGAAAAAAAAATATATTAATGTCGTTAACGGCGTGCCACATGTCATCTGGTTTTTTAAATATTTTATTTATTTTTTTAAAGTTTATTTTAGTTCTATAAATATTTGATAAAAATGTCAATTTTATTAAGAATATCATCATAAGATTTATAAAAAAAAATTAAATTGAGTGTCAATTTAAGGATGTCATTTTTTACAAAAATTGGGACTAAATTGAAACTAAAAACAAATAAAGGAACAAAATTAAATCATTTTGACACGTGACACAACTGTGAAGTGACATGTGTAAAAAATTCAAAAATATTCAAAAAATTCAAAAAAACCAGAAATTGACACGTGTCGTTGACTTTTACATTGTTTGGTCAAAATTAACGGCAATGACCAAATTGAATCATTTATAAGAAAATGAGGACCAAATTGAGACAACGAAAAAACTTGAAGACCAAACTGATATTACTTGACAAATAGAGGGACCGAAAGAGTTATTTAACCATTATTTTATCATTCAAAGTTTTTACCTAAATTTGTAAAGAATCGTGGTTTTATTAAACAATGCAAGTCTTTGTGAGAAACGATATCTGAATTTATCTACTATATTACTTATGATTTGTGTGCAATATTTTTAATTCTAAAAACCAATTAAATTGATGAAATTCTATATGTATAAAGACTTCATTGGGTTGGATTTCATGCATTAAATCAATATGAAAACACTAACAATATATTTCTAATTCTTAATTCTAGTATTCACACCACTATGTAACAAACTTTAATATCTTAGTGATAAGTCTAAACTTTAATAAGAACCCTAATGTCTTCGACCTTTCCTTATTAAAAATTTGTATTAAGCCTTAAGTTCGGATGTTAAGAATGACCAATGATGAACTCTATGTCTACATGCATGCCCAATCAATTAGTTATTCTATTCTAGTATAGGTTCTAATACCATGTCCAATGATTAAATACCCACAATATGCGATCAATAGTTATGATGTAGTTAAAATTGAAAATAGAACACTAGAGTATGAAAAATAAATATATGGAATAAATCACAAAGAGTTAAGATACATTACGTCCAATCCCTTGATATGAGAGTTGGTTACTCCTATATGTTCTGAACACTAGAAAAAAAATAATGTTAAATATCTCATAATGCATCTTTAACTCAATAAATCTTTGAAAGATTTTCATATTTTTTATATATTCATCAGATCTTTTGAGATTTTCACTTATTTATAAATTTTTTAGAACTGAATTTTTCCTGAAATTTGTACTAAAATAAATTGTACCTAATATATATATAATATATCATCTTTTGAGATTTTCATATTTTTAATATATTTTCAAATCTTATCAAATTTTCATTTAGTTACAAAATATTTCACAAATAAAATTCAAATACTTATTTTTTCCAAAATTATCTAATAAAATAATAATTGTCTAATAAAAAATAAAATATTTAGCTTTCTTAAAATTATTAAATAAACCCTTAATTATTTAAAAAATAATAATTTAAATATCAATAAAAAATAAATATAAATATAATAAAAAACATGATATTAAGTCAATTATCAATATAATTATTGTAAATAAATTATTTACTTTACATATATTTGTGTGGGACAGTTAAGTTAAATTAACTTATAGAAAAGAAGATTTTACATGTTAGTGTTACTCACTCAGAAAAAAATGAATATTTATTTTATATATATATATATATATATGTGTGTGTGTGTGTGTTGAATTTCAATGCAATAAGCAATCCTAAAACAACAAACCTCAAAAGAATATTTCTAATGTATATAAACAGTCTAACACAAGATTAATGCAATTTTACTGTACAGTAGACATAATAAAAATGTATTATTATTGTATTAGAAGATCATAGAAATGAATTGTAGGTGTAAGCCAAAAGACAATGTTAGGCAGTTCTTAAAGATTGTGAAAAACATCTTTGGTGTTTAAATTGGAAACATGTTTGTGTCCCAGTTCAATTGTCAAGTTATAAGATCTTGGGCTTCAATGGTTTTACAGCAAGTGAATGAGTAAGCCCACTATAAGTGGGAAGAGATTGCATACTATAAGAACAATAATTAGGCAACAATTGTTGAACTCTAAACCCTGGACCATTTTGAAATGTGTCCCCGATTAAACCCTAACAAAAACAAAATAGGAAAACGGCAAAACCATACAGCTATTTTGCCTGTTGTTTTAATTCTACGTTAGCTTTCTAAGATAATCGAACACTGTTCAAATATACAACCTTTGACGCGTTCACTTTTGACTTTCTTGAACTTTTTTCTTTGAAAAAAATGGTATATTTTGGATCAGTGCTTATCATTGTCCAACTCACTAATGTGTGCAAAATATACAGCGGTGGATGGTCAGAGACAACCTAATTTCTATGTGCTTTCTTTCTTTGTCGAGAAGACTTTTTATTATCAACAGTGTGAACAGGAGGAAACATTACACATTATCTGCTATGTATTAGTTATTATTATTATTATTATTATTATTATTATTATTATTATTATTAAATTTTATTAAATTACATCATATACAAATTTTTCATTCAATACCATTTTTCTCTTGATCTAAATAATTTCATTTTTACCTAAAAATTAATTTAAATTAACGCAAATTTACTTCTTCAAATTCACACCTCAATCCATTATTGATCATTATTGATCGAAGGCATATGTTCTGAAAGTTGGCCTGATCGATTTCCATTCCTATAATGTCAATGCTTCGTTTTAAGTTCAAATATATGGTTGGTTTGGTACAACCCAAATCTTGAATTCTGATGAAGACTAAGGTTTTGAAGCTTATTTTGTTGTTAATAGCTGCTTATGCTGAATACTTCTCAAATTCTCTGTGCCCACCTCAATTTTCTAAAATGAAAATACATACAAAATACTGAAATTGCAAAACACATTACTGATAGAAATTTCAGTATCATCAACCTTGCAGAACCAAAACCAACCAGACCAATGAACCAGAAACTCGCCTTAAACACATTACATTAACAACTTATGTGTATGTTTTCAGACTCATCCTGAGATTGAATTTTAAAAAGGTTTGATGATGATGGAAAGAGAAAATGATGAATGAGTTTTTAATTTTAGTGAGTTATTGTTATTTGCTTATCCCACAATCCAAGTCCCCTGATTTGGTTTATTTGGATAAGATGGGGCCAAATGATTAGGACTTCATATTATTAAAACTAAAGCTAGTGGGCAGTACTCGTTGGAGCCATTCTGCAATTTCAACTACATAATGATTCTCAGTTAATTATTATTAACTTCTCCATTGATGCCTCATTTGATTCTTTTCATACAACAACAGCATAGAAACTACTGCATGTACCCATTTTGTCCATTTTTCATATTTTAAAATATTAAAACATACCTTTAAAAATTTATCAAAAATAAGAATTATCTTGCAAAAGCTGAACTTATATTCTAACTATTTTATTTAGTTATATATTCCCACCAATACGTAATTTTGATTTAATTGTAACCATTATTATAATCTTCTGAAAAGAGAGTATTTTAGGAAAATCAAAGTCTTGGTATATGCAGGAAGTAAAGTCGAAAGTTGGGAAAGAAGAGGACCCTGTGAAACTCTGACTCTGTCAACAAGTACAAAATCTTGTTCATTTCACTTTACTATTTTCAATGTTTTAGCTATTATAAAATTGAAAGTTGCAACATTCCCTTTCCATCACATTCCACGCCTGAAAATAGAGCAGTGACGTTATATGACGTGAGACCCTACGTCAATACGCACAGTAAAATAAATGAATCTCTGCCAAGAGACTTATTTGTACCACACTTGTTGATAGAGTGGGAATTTCCTCCATTGTTTATGTGTGTAAGATTTTAAGTCAGTATTAACATTAAGACTAAACATATTTAGAATGAAAGAAACGTAGGGGTAAAGGAGAAGCAACATTGTGCAAAATGCATCCAAGTCTTGTTACTTTTTAATGGAAGTCTATCATCAATTTTCCACTTGCTTGCCACTACCAAATTCCAGAAGCTCAGCTTTTCTTAAAATAAACTACATATCACACTCCTGTTCATAAAGAGACTGGTCAAAGAATTTAAATTACTCATAAAAATATTTGCTATATAAAAACAGTAAACTTTATTACTTTTTTTAACTTACATTAAAAGATTCAACAAACCGTGAAGAAAAAAACAGGATTGAGACAATAACGTGTAATATGTTTCTAGAATTCTTTTCGGTATAACTTTCAGAGGAAAAGAAAAAAGAATTACTCATTAGTAGAAAAGCAACTTTTATATATATACACACACATGAATATGTTAATTTGTGTTAAATTTACAGAGAAATTTATTCTATTTTTTTTCTTCTACATTTTGTTATGGAGTTCCTAGAACGCACAAGGACAATAGATAAAAATATAATGTAACAAAAGAAAAACATAAAAAAATTAGAATACTGTAACAATGTTGCAGTAACAGGTGTCGTAGTGACAGGAGTGGATCCAGGTCTGTTAAGATAACCTGTACCTTAATTAATTAGTGTGAATGAATATGACTAATTTCTTTTCATAAGACTTTCCTCTGTCTTATTATATATGTTATAACTTAAAAAATGAAATAAAAAGTTTATATAAAGTCTCCAAAGGTGTATGTTAAACTTTGTTCAGTTTTTTAAAGTCTATAATTAATCGCGGATATCAACAACGAATGACAGTAAAAATGACTAAAATGAAAAACACTTCTTATTAAGTGATTTTAGTAGCTTATATCTTTTTAAAGAGAAGATTTTTTTTCTTTTTGAAATTATTTGAACGTATCCATAAAGAAACACGGAGTGTAATTTCCAGTGTTTTTCTATTAAGATTGTTAAATTCCTCTTAACTGACTTCCATTTTTGGTCCAATGATTATGAGACTCAAAGGTTTTTTCTTCGGTTCTAAACAGTTAGTTAACAGTATATACATGTTCTCAAATTCCCTCTCGTTAATATTGGCATTTGTCTTATTTGTTGCGATTCTACCAACCTGAACTCCTAATCCACCAACTTTCTTCTTTAGAAAACTTTTAAACTGTGTTATTGCTATTTGGCTTGGCTATATCTCTATGCCACTAGTCAAAGACCTATTCTAACCTCTCTTCTCTCTCTAAACACAGTTCTGAGATTCATACTCATCTGCTTCTTGGTTTCTAATTCCACAGGTACACTTCCTCCCTGTGGTGATTCATCTTAATTTTCATCAACAAAATCTATATGATGTGTTTTAAATACTGCAACTTACTGCTCCTTCTGATGAATGGTACTATCTGTTGCAGTCCTTGTAAACTGATTTCAATCTGCAACAGGTGATACGTGTTATAGTGTGATGCATGCATGTGATTTCAAAAAAATGTGAAAGAAGGCTTTAGTTCTTCCTCTTAAACGATATTTGTTAAAATTCAATCTGGTCCCAAAGGGTTTGTTAAGTCTTCTCTGTTACTGTCACTTGATCTATCTACTCTATATTGGGCTACAATTTCAAACAAGAATTGGCTTTTTGTTTTTGTCTTACAAAACATGCTGTGAATTTTTACGCTGGTGATTCTCCAAGCTAAAGACAAATAAAGATATAGATGCTATCAAGAGAGTTTTGTGCATGGTTATCACTTTTATCCGAACTTAAAGCCTTCTCTTAATAATTAACATCTTACTTAGTATTTGCAGTAGGAATTTCATTTCAATTTGATTTCTGGCTGGAACATATATCATGTTGGAAGAGCAAACGGCACATATCTCTTCCTTCAATTTGAATGTGTGAAGAATCATCGAACAATTTTTTTTTTTCTTTTCATTTATGTTCCCAGAGCATTGGATTTGATTTCGAGAGTGCGTTTTTTGTATGTGGATCAGATTCTAGAATCTGCAGATTGCAGATCGAAGATCATAGTTTAAATGATAAAGCAAAGAAGAGGTTTTTAATGTTTGTTTTACTTTTCCAAATACAGAGGAGGCCCCTGTCATGTCAACGCATGTTTGACTGGATCCAGTAACTAACTCTTATTTTTAAAAACACATTTGAAATTCATTCTCGTAGTTGGCCGAGTAGGACAATATTCAGAACAATTTCAACCATGGTGGTTTATCCGAGAATCAACCAAATCCTCTTTCCATGGCCACACTGATATGACTAATTCAATTTTACAGAAGAGAAAAAAACTATGTGAATTTCAGCAGGATGAATCATCAACCAACTGATTTATGATGCCTTTATTACTATATCTGTTGACTGAGGCAACAAAACTCACCAGTGTTTCTAGTATTTTTTTTCATTTTCATATTAACATAGAGTGATAGTTCTTCTACCTGAAAGTTCACCTGTTTATTTGTTTTTTCATATCCTTTTGTTTCTCTTACCAGATTACAGTCATCCTAGAAGGTTCAACAAGATTACATCACTGAACAACTCTGCCTGCTGTACTATTTCTCAAGGTGGGAAAGGAAAAATATATATTTATAGTTCTTATATTTACTACAGATTTCAAAGAATTTTACTGGTTAATTATTCATGTTTCTATAAGCCTAAAATTGTACTTGAATTGTATAACAGGCGAATCATGTCATTAGTTAGGTCTGCTGATGTAGCTCCCACACCGTATAAAAATGCCAAGTTCTTCTCACTAAAGGGAACCGATGTTAGACCAGGCTTGTCCTCTCAAATTTTTGGTCCTGATAAGCATAGGAGCATTTACATCACAGATTCTTACTCCAGCGAGAGTTATGAGAAGTACTTCCATGACTCTCAAACAGAAGAACTGATAGAACCATCGAACTCCAGCATCTCTGGAAGTTCAATCCCCCCTGATGTAGCCTCTTCTTACCAGCTTACAGCCAGTTCAGAAGCTTCTGTGGTTGCCAATAACCCATTTGATTGTTCTTTCATGTCCACAGTGACACACGATGTTTATGAGGCAAACTTTGGATCAGATTTGATGGAGAATGGAATCCTCGATTCCCGTGAAAATGATGGTCTAATGAGTTTAAAACTACAAGCATTGGAGAGGGCATTGCTTGATGATAGTGAGGCTGAGGAGGAAGACATATTTGAGGCTGTTCAAAGCATGGAAATTGATCCAGACATTGCTGAGTGGGATTCCATGCAGGATATGGTCCTCCATGATTCACCAAAGGAGTACTCTTCTTCAGACTCCAGCATCAGCAGCATCAGCAGCACCAAAGAAATATCACAAATTTCTCACACCCCAAAACAGCTGCTTTATGAATGTGCTATTGCACTTTCAGAAGGAAACGAAGAGGAAGGATCATCCATGATAAACAATCTCAGACAGATGGTGTCAATTCAAGGAGAGCCTTCTCAAAGAATCGCCGCCTATATGGTTGAGGGGCTTGCAGCTCGCCTAGCGGAATCTGGCAAAAGTATTTACAAAGCTCTGAGATGCAAGGAGCCACCTTCTTCAGATCGTCTAGCAGCCATGCAGATACTGTTTGAGGTTTGCCCATGTTTCAAATTTGGGTTTATTGCTGCTAACAATGCAATCACAGAAGCAGTGAAAGATGACATGAACATTCATATCATAGACTTTGACATCAACCAAGGAAGCCAGTACATTAATCTAATCCAAACACTTGCTTCAAGGTCAAGTAAGCCACATGTTAGATTGACAGGGGTTGATGATCCAGAGTCTGTGCAGAGAACTGTTGGAGGTCTCAAGAACATAGGACAAAGACTAGAAAAACTGGCAGAGGCACTTGGTTTACCATTTGAGTTCCGAGCAGTGGCATCAAGGACTTCCATTGTGACCCCATCAATGCTCAACTGTAGTCCTGGTGAAGCACTTGTGGTGAACTTTGCATTCCAGCTTCATCACATGCCTGATGAGAGTGTTTCAACCGTGAACGAACGGGACCAGCTTCTTCGGTTGGTGAAGAGCTTGAATCCAAAGCTTGTGACAGTTGTGGAGCAAGATGTGAACACAAACACCACCCCCTTCTTGCCTAGATTTGTTGAAGCCTACAATTACTACTCTGCTGTGTTTGAGTCGCTTGATGTTACTCTTCCAAGAGAAAGCCAGGACAGGATGAATGTTGAAAGACAGTGCTTGGCCAGAGACATTGTCAACGTTGTTGCATGTGAGGGCGAGGATAGGATAGAACGGTACGAAGTGGCAGGAAAATGGCGAGCGAGGATCACAATGGCTGGCTTCACTTCATCTCCAATGAGCACAAATGTTACTGATGAAATCCGAAACCTCATTAAGGTGATGTATTGTGACAGGTACAAGATAAAGGAGGAAATGGATGCTCTTCACTTTGGTTGGGAAGACAAAAACTTGATCGTTGCTTCGGCATGGAAGTTACCAAGATAATGAACTATGTTAGTAGACACACTTATTCTAGTACTGGTAATGTAGTGTTTGCTTGCTTGTGTAGTGTGTAGAATACTTCTGATGTTTCTATTCTACTCTTTGCTTGCTTCTCCACTTGTACACTAACTTACAATCTTAATCTAATAACGAAAATTTCATTTTATCTAACATGGGCGGAGGAGGACAAAGGTGTAAAGTAATGATGATCTTTATGTTTAAAGGTAACAATTATTTTTTAATTTGAAAATTTTCAAAAACAAAAATGAACTGATATAACCTAATGTGTTTACTTTTATTTAACTTTGTAAATATTATTAGTTCTTTCCGTAAAAAAAAAAATCTCCTTTTTTGTCTTCTCATAATTCCTATGAGATATGCACTTAATTACTTGAAACCCCCCATTTTTTAAAGCTATTTGTTAGGGTGGACCATCAAATTACTACTTAATTATCCTATCATATGAGTCATGCCATCCTATTTTAAATGTGTATTGTAGGACCGATCAATATCCCTAACCGAACGGTTTAAGGATAAGCGATCGAAGGCCGCTCGCTATGGACAGACCATCCAACTGTTGGAATTTGATGTCGTGACTAGTTGATGTGACAATTTATGCGGAGTAGAATTAAGGAGGCCACGACCGAACGGTCCAAGAACAAGCGGTCGAAGGTTGCTCGCTATGATCGGACAACCTAGTTGACATGATTTGTCATTCTCATTCGTCTATTTGGGTGCAAGCACACTCGGTAGCATCAGTCAAGCGGCGGATTAAAAAGATAAGATTTGTAGTTAAAATAAAACAGATCAGTAATCAAGTTTAAAAAGCAATTAGGTCTCAGTTAAGGAAACCTTAATCACGAGCCTATATAAAAAACTATAAATAGAACCCCAAGGTAAGTTGGTAGGGACTTTGACTTCGCATTTATTACAGTGTCATCCGAATAGATTTGAACTAACTTAAGCATTTGAACCTAATTGACAGGTACCCCGATCGTTTGGACAACCGAATGGGAAGAAGAAAGAACACCAAGTAGGAGGAGAGAGTAAGAATGGAGAGACAATAGAGAGAAAGAAAGAGTTAAGTGTTTAGGTGCTCGATCCCTATACCCAAAACTAAATGTTTTTCAAAGTTATAATATTTTAAGGTTCAAATGATAAGCATTTAAGCTCTTGTAGAGTCCTCTATTAAAAGTTAGTTGTGAAGGGAAAAAAATCGTATCATTTAAATGTTTCACCAAATGTCACGATCCATACTTAAATTATGAGTGGCTCATGAACTATAATTTATTATCAAAAGACAAATTTAATAAATCAATGTGAGTTACCGAAAATATGGTAGAATGTCCCTACCAAATACAATAGTCGATATATTGATTCAGTTGTTCAAACCATGCAAATATATAGTTATATATACATAAATCCAAATCCAATGATAAAGTTCCAAAACCACACATCACCACTTTACTAAATAATCTAACAAATCTGAATGTGATGAAACGAGGATAAAATGGAGATTCTAGTCCAATATAAAAAGACTGAAACCAGAAAAGAAAAATTCTGAGTTTTCATGGGTTAAAATCAGATCTTTGAGTAGGAAGTTGTACTTCCATGTATGTATTCATCTACAAATTGATTTCGAAGTTAATAATGCCCTAGTACAATTTAACTAGAAACTATTTGATCAAAGTGGATTTAATTGAAAGATAATTTATTTTGTAATTTTTAAAAAATCTTAGTTATAAATTTTAAAAGTATATTTTTACCTATTAATGGTGATATAATTACAAGATTTTTTTAGTAACAAATGAATTTTTTTTGTTAGTAAAGATAAATTATTGTCCGATTTTATAGACGAATTTTAGAATTTAGTAAATTAAAATTTGTATTATCAATTGGATATTTTTGTTGATACGATATATATTTGATTTATTTTGTTGACACTGTATTGGAATTCAAAACGTCCTATGTGCAAAGAACGAAACATGTTTCAAGCATCACATTTTTTGTATGATACGTGACATGATTCACAAGACTTAAGTTAAATAATTACTCTTAAGCTCTATACATAGGCACCTTATGTAAAGTATGAGGTGACTTTTAACTTAGTGTTGAGGGAGGTTTACTATACTAAGGGAATAGTGATTTAGTTGTAATTTTTAGTTAGATTAACATAGGTAATTACCAAAACGATCTAAACCTGACAAGGTAAAAGTCCATAAATCAACTATAAATAATATTGTTTATGAAGTAATAATTACGTATTCGTTACGATAGTTATTATCATTTGATGTACATACCTGATTTGATTGTCGAAAATTATTTTGCATACACGTCCTCATCTCGGATTAGGACGACATCCAAACATATACACATTTCGGAGTACTTAAAAGCGAAAAAAAAAATAGCTCAGATTGAAGACTAAAGAGTGAGAAGAAAATTTTTTATAGAATCTAAATATCCACTCGGCCATGTAAAATCAAAACTTTTTCTCAATCAAGTTTATTGGTGAACATAAATTATAATTCATTATCACTCTAATCAAACCTTATTCAATTTTTCTGGTGTTTTAATTCTCATTCTTTTTCATCCATTACAATTTATATTCTTGTTTGTATGTAATGTTTATTCGATAAGTGTATGAACCAGATGAACTCTACAACAATAACTATCTTACCTAAAGCCGTGTTACAAATTTATAGGTTGGTGTGAAAACATAACCTTTTATATATGAATCGTATTTCAAAGCAGAATTCACTTATATACATTATTTTATAAATTATACTCATGTTAGCAAATTTAGAAGGAAAGAAAAACTATTTTAATGTTTTGACTTAAAGTGATAACATCCTGTGTATGTAATGTGTTATCACACAAAAAAAGAGGTAATTTGCTTGAATTAATAAATCTAAACAATTCATGTCAGTAGGTTGGTATTAAACCATTTAATGTATTTTTTTAACACTTGATTAACTATTTTGCAACATAATTAATATATAGATAGATAGATATGCCTCTGTCTCAGATTACAAATCAACAAAACTGTAATTGATTGAATTTATCATCTTGGTCCAGCTTGGATAACAACTTGTGGAAAAAAGGGTTGGACATTTGTTGAAGAACGAGTTCACTCATAGAAGAGTTAAGGTCCTTCAACCACCAATTTGTTTGCCCAGGAAGAGAGTTTTTCATAAACATAAATGAGAAAAAGAGCCTTCCTTTTTTAAGATTAAAGAGCGCCAAATTATTGGCAAGTAATTTTATTTGATGAGAAATTATTGTTCACATGTTATGTTGTGGACCATCAACATTATGTTGCTTTGTTCAGTGGTTTGGTCACAATCATACTAAGAATTTGAATCAGATGAACATTTTTCTACATATCAGATATTTGCTTTTTGTATCCATCAAGACTACAATTCTGAGATTGCAACTTATTCTCTCTTGCTCATAATCCCTTTTCTATTAGGACAAAAGTGCAAGTCCAAAATAGGTTAAGATAATCATTTATTCTCTGTATACATGTTACATTTTTTTTTATATATACTTCAAAACTACACCTTAGAGTTCTTTTAACATTTTCATCTTTATATCTCCAACTCTGAAGCAGTTTCATATTATCAGAGAACTAACAAGAATTAAAAGATATAAAAAGAGATATTCTTACCATAATTAAAACGTAAATTTTTTAAATAATACTATAAAACTCTTAAATAATGACTCATTTTAGTGATTAAAAATATGTTTAGAAACCAATTTTCTAGTTAGATACCAATTTCTTTGTTAATCAAAATCTTTATAATTAATGTCATGACTAATTTAAATATTAGTCCATAATAAATATTATTTTAATTACTAATTTAGATATAAATTATAATTTTTTTAAATTAGTTATTAATAATTTTTAGTTTATAAATTAATATCTAAATTATCTATTATAATGATTAATTATTTTTTATTATTAAAATCAATCATTATTCAAACATTTTTATGTAATATAAAAAGATTAAAACGTTGACACAAGTACGAGGGCATATAATCAACTAAATCTTAAAATATATCTTATTGGATTGTCTTTAATTATTAATAGACTTCACTTTGATTTTATATGTGACATTTTTTTCTTAAATTTTGAAAATTAAACATATATCAATATATCGTCAACTATTAAAATATTAATATGTTACCAATAACATTATCAATTTACTTATTAATATGAATATATTAGTGATGAAAAAAGAAATTCATTCCATTCTTAGGAACGACGACCGCTTTTTTAAAGTATTGTTCGCTTTAGAACGTGAAACTTTGTCACGGTTTTATCCTTAAAAGACGTTTCGGAAGGTGAAGAGAAAAAAAAAATATTTAAACTGCACTTGACCTCAACTCCTAAATGATATGACTTATTAGATATACCGTATAGTTAGCAATGGTAGAGATGATATGATCCATATGTGATTGTGGTACGTATAAAATAGAAAAAAAAAATTCTATTTTCTTTTTTTTTTTGTTATTTTTTATTATAATTTTAAAATATTGAATTTGATATATTAAAAAAATAGTAAAATATCATTTTAGTTCTTGAACGCAAAAGTTGAAAATATTTTCTATACTAAACTTTAATAAATTTTAATCTTTAACTTCGAAAACAAATGGATACAACCTTTAAATTTTTTTATGTCTTTTAAAATAATATTTTGAATTATTTATAACGTATTATATGTTCTGACTTAAATATTAATTTAGAAAATTATTTAATAAATCCAAACAAATTAATATTATTAAATTAGAATAATTATATTCATCTAATTTTGTAAGGTTAAGATTAAAATATTTTAAAATTTATATAAAAAATAAACTACTAATTTTACGTTCAAATTTAGAGACAAAAACTTATTCGATCCATAAATAAAATTATTATATTTTACACATATATATTAAATGTATTTCACTAATCAAAGAATCCAAATTTTACAAATATAATCGAAAGATGGTGTATGATGGGAGCTTGATAAGGATGTTTACTGTTTCTGAATAATATGAGTGAAAAAGTGGATTGCTTGAATCCAGTTCTGACCTTGTATTCCTCCAATTCTTTTCACAACCACATGATCTTATGGAGCTCATATGACATCAATTCTAGATTACTATTTATCCAACAACAAAAATTCCTAAAAATGTCACTCGTTTTCAATTTTATTTGCATTAGAGAGAGAATAAGTTATCAATTCCTATAATTTTGATAAAAAAAAATAACATAATAGTTATCTACCACTTAATGATATAAAAAGGCCTTAAAACATTAGAAAAAGCGAATTAAAAATTAAAAAAACCGTATTAATTATAAGTTTATGTATCTCGCAGACGAAAAAAAATTGGGTGTTAATTACTGTTTATTCTCCTTTTGGGTAGTTTGATGGTAATGCAGTCCTGAGTTTTTTGAAGAATTTGTAGCTTTTAGTGGGAGAAAAAGTTTATTGAAAACAAAAATGACATCCACATGAATTTGAGCCTTCTTAGAACCTCACAATCTTGTAATAATATCCACACACGGAGATAGATAGTACATAATCAACCCGAAAAGTCGAAAAGCTTATCCACAAGTTCAGGAAGGAGTGTATTTTCTAACAAAGTTTAGAGAAAAGCACGTTGGTAGCTAGCATGGCTCTGGAGAAGTGTTTAGGAGTAACCACAGTGCGCACAGCCACACCCCAATGCCTTTCTCCGTGTTTTCCAACTTCAAGGGAAAAGCTGGTTTTCCCAACTCACAGAGGTTTCAAGAAATCCATGCCAAACACAAAACTCTCATACCAATCTCTCTATTCAACCTACCGAAAATCCCGTTTTGTTTGTAATGCTCGTGAAGCGGTAAATGAAGGTAAGTGATTATCCCAGATGCAAGCTTTGAGCCTTTCTATCTATTGAATTGTACTGAGTAACCATCCTTTTACATGCTTTTCCATTTGAATTCGTGTTAGGAATTTCAGCATGTGTTAAATTGGATAGTCTAGTTTCCGAAAGAACCTTAGAAGATGTTTAATAAAAGAGCTATGCTATATCACCTACAAGTGCGAATTCTCCTAGGAGTTGCAGTACCCTGTTTTCAATGTTTTGAATGTTTAAAATGCATTTCAATATTTTATAACAAGGTGTTAGAGGAGTTAGAATTATTCTTTACTCAAACATTAACAGTACAATTTTTAACATGTTTTGAAATATTTATTGTAGATTACAATTTACGAGATATTGTGAAATTTGTAGGTGTCGTAATGAATCTCCCTTAGTATTCTATAATTTCTAACGTTTAATAGACTTCAATTGGAAAGAATGTTAAAGAATTGTCTATGTTTTATGGTTGGGCTAATTAGACTTGGCATTGTTAAAACTAGTGCCAGGTGCTTTATGAAGAGCTCCAGAACTAGAACTTTATATACTGGCATGAAGTAGCAGATTGATTTTCCAATTTCATCTTGAAATCGATGTATAAGTTTGCTTGTACCGATTTCTGAATTAGTTTTCCCAAAGGGCGTAAGAAAGCTTTTAGGTGGAAGCTCTAATTAAGTGATTCTCTTTGTGCTGTTTTGTATAATGAAATAATACATGTACTCAAACATGGCAGTGAAAGTGGTGACTGACTCAAGCTGGGGAACACTTGTGATAGCCAATGAAACCCCTGTTCTGGTAGAATTTTGGGCACCATGGTGTGGTCCGTGCAGGATGATAGCACCTGTTATCGATGAGTTAGCGAAGCAATATGGTGACAAAATTGCATGCTACAAGCTTAACACAGATGACTCCCCAAACATAGCAACTCAGTACGGCATCAGAAGCATACCAACAGTTCTGTTCTTCAAGAATGGAGAGAAAAAAGAAAGCATAATTGGTGCAGTTCCCAAGTCTACACTGTCAGCGACAATTGAAAAATACATTGATTCATAAGCTGGGAGTGACAAATAATGGCAAGCATTACAATGTCAAAAATGAAAGGACTGTAAAGGGAGAAGTGATGATAGTCACATTGCAAATTTCATTCTCTTTCATTTTTTTTCCCTGCCATATAAGGCAATAGATAGTGTCTGTTTATATGTTCAAGAACCATCTTTTCATCAGTGGCATGACACTTTCAAGTAATACTTGTACTCTTTTTTTTCATTTTGTAAAGGTTACATTGGATAAACAGACCTCATTCGATGTTTGAATGTTGATTACTTCCCCGTGCTTAGGAACTTCAAATTGATCATTGCTTGGGACAATAATTTACAATTCCCCCAACAACCAGCTGCTTTTTGAATCCCAAAACTTGTCACCTTCCTCAAGTGTGTGCGTATATCAAGGATGAGTTTGTGAAAGCTCGTAAGAAATATTAATAAAAAACGTTACACTTGAATTCACAAGAAAAATGAGCCCCATCAGCCACACAACCAGCCAACAAATTTTCATTTCTTATATATAAAATCATATATTGGCACAGTGGCCTACGCCCTATCACTACCCAACCCAACCCAACCCAAATACTCTGCCATCATCGGGGGCTGATGGCAATACCATTGCCCATGTTGCATGAGAAGCTTTCAAGAACCACAACACCCATACCATCTACAAAGAGGCTCTCAAGGAGAAGGTTTCCAATCAAATTGAAGATTATTAAAACCATTTACTGCCCCTAGCCCACTAAGTAGTTGGTTTGACAAATCCTGTTGATGATTCATAGCTTGATCCCGAGCAAGAGATGCCATTCCTCCCCTTCCATTCATGATTGAATTATTCACCACAGCAGCTCTCATTCCATTAGGCATAGGGGATTGACCAAGACCCATTGTGCCGTAATTACCAACCCCAACGCCTGAATTACTGTTCATTGACCCATTACCCATCAAGCCATTGCCACCATTGAGCCCTGTATTGGCACCCACTGGCAGAATACCATTTACATTTTTCACATCATTTCCAAGAGAACCAACACCGATCATTCCTCCTGTGCCGTTAATCTGAGAGGACATCATCATTTCATGTATGATTTTCTGGACTGAGCTTTGAGTATCACTAGGGTCAGGATCACCAGAAATAGATGGCTGCTGCTGTTGCATGGAAATATTAGCTGCTGAGTTAGTTGTACTCATGTGATTGCCAGATGTTAAAGTAGGGTGAGATGTTTGTGGCGGGTTGTTAGAAGATGGCGTTGGTGATTGAAAAGGGGATGAGTTTGGCTGGGCCTGTGGCACTGTATTGGATGAACCTGGGGATGGAATCTGAACGGAACTGCCTCCATATGGACTACTTGCATTGTTCATTGAATTTTGTTGTCTAGAATTCATTGAATTCTGGTGGAGAAGTCCAACGATAGTACTTGTGGTGGTTGATGTGGATGCTGAATTGACATTGTTATTCACACTGACCATACCATTGGTAGAAGCAATTTGCATCGCAGCAGCTTGTACTGAGTTTTGATCACCATTTGAATTATGGGACACCATTTGTTGTTGTTGCTGCTGCTGTAATTGTTCTTCGTGCTGTTGTGCTTGACCACGAGGTCCAGATGAACCATTTGTTCTCCGAGGGAATTTTGCCAAGCTATCTGAGAGATGGAAAAATAATACAAAGAAATTTCATTATACCTATTATCATGATCAAACAACTGGAAATAATTATTAAGAAAACAAAATATTAATAAGATTTTTAGAAAACAAGATGCAAGTTATCTCAAAGACGTAAACTTTCGTCCAATTAAATGAAGAAAAAATTACAGAACAATAATGGAAAAGAGTTAGAACTCATTTTCCAATTAGGTGCAAGGATCAAAGAAAGATGTCACTGCAAAATTAGTTTCATATAATCAATGTCATCTTAAACAAAAATGGTTCAATGCTTCGGGCAAAAAAGCACGAAGTCAAGAATTCAGTCAACTTCATCAGTATCATGACCTCAAACCTACCAAACTTCCTGTCTGAAAATATTAAATGGGTGTGTGTATCTTACATGTCTGTGCCCCCCAAAATCAACACAAGGATATCTTAATGTTAGGAAGTCAGAGACATCAATACCAAGATACAGAAACAGGATTCAAGAACAAAGTAAAACAGCTAACAAAAGGAAAAGTCTTTCCTCAAAAATAACAGTCTCGAATCTCAAGCTGAAATAGCCTAATGGTAAACTCAAACAAATAATCTTTACGAGGTGAACTCCAATTATCCACTCTTGACCCCCTTCAACATATATTTATCATTATTATCATACCAACAACATCTCCAAGCCAGATTCCAAAGCAAAATAACAAGAGGGACTACGTTGCAATTTCTCTATATGCATAAATCAGTCCGGCAGAGTATACAGAAATTAAATTGCTATTTCTTTCTGTCTTGACCATAAAAGGTAAACTTCGTGCAGGCTCGAGAAGAATTTATTCCATCTCACATACTTCCAAACCAAACACTGAAACTTATATCAATCTTCCACAAAAGTTTCCTCCACTATCCCTAAAATCCAGAGACAGACCCTAACATTTAACAACAGTTATCAGTAGGCTTTTCAAGTACAGCTACACATTTACAACTTGAATCCCCAGGACCACCTCTTAACCAGATCATGAACAATCAATCCTCTATCGTTGTATCTTCAACAACCCTTTTTGTCAGAAGGAAACTTCATCTGGAATTGATTCCATTACCAGGCGCAGCTTAGAAAGGTTGATGCATGCTCCTCAAATATCAATCAAGTGGACTATGTTGAGACAAAAAATGATATCCAAAACACAATTCTAAACTGTAATGTATAAAGGTCAAGTAGGAAATTTAATGCATCACAAGACTTACAATTTCTACACAATGCAATTTTTTAATTGGAAAATATAAATGGTAAAACCAAAATTACAACAGTGCAAGGAACAGAGTTCTCTTCTCAAAATAAAGGATTATTTACGGACACACATTTGTGTCCAGGCTTAAAAATGGGAAATAAACAAGTAAATTGTTGACTTACCCATAGGTCCAGTCTCAGTTTCCCTGCTGTAATCTATCAAGTCTTTCATACTATTTACAACTTCTGATATCTGCAGTATAAACAAGAAACAATAAACTAAGTTTTTTGTATTCACTCTGTACGAATAGAGTTCATTGGAGATTATTATAGAAATGAAACTCAATTTTCTGATTAATGTATCATTTATTCTCTTGCAAATACTGAATTTAGCCCTTGATAATCACTCTTCCAGAAGTCTGTTTATCTATAAAATTCTAAATGCACAATCAAACATGAACCAACCAGTGATTACTGGGCCGCAACTCATCTCTCGGGAGATCTTATTAAAACATTAACACAAACCAATATTTGCAGTCACACTGAGAGAAAGAAAAAAAAAAACCAAGGCTTCTCTATCACAACAACCAAGGGAAAATGGGTTGTTCTGTTCACAAATTCAACAGTCAGGGATATGATGGTAACACAAAAAGACACAGTAGATCCAGAAAAAGAAACCAAATGCAATTTGAAACATTAAAAGGAAATAAATACACAATTTCTCACAATAACATATATATTGAAATTAAACACTAAAAATACAGGGGGTAAGCAATGTCTTAAAACACTACCTGTAGGCAGCGCACATATCTCTTTGTGTATCCTAAATCATTAACCAATGGTACTTCTAAGGCTTTAGCCAACTGACGGGCTGATGCAACAAACCTGGAAAAGAAGTGTATAAAAATATTAAAAGAAAAGAAAACAAACTTACATGAAAAGTAAAACCTAATTAAGACAAAAAGAGGTCAAGTAAAAGGACAAGTGTAATTTAAATTATAGACAGTGGACAAGAGACAGAGGATCGATGATGGGTAGAGCTAAAAGATAGATACAATTTGTGCGGATCTAAAAAGGGGGAGAAGCAGAAATTATCAAATTAGGACAACAAAAAAATCCATTAAAACAAACTTGAGGAAAACCAGGTCACGTAGCCCAACCCAAAAAACAGAGCTGGCAATACCAGAGAGAACCAATTATACCACTTCATTCCAATCCTATTTGGTTGTTGTTTACATCCTACAACCTCATGATCTTACTCAAATCCAGCATGTTAACAGGAAGCAAGATTGCCAAATCAAGCAAATTCAAGATTTTAATCACAATCCTGACAACACTGCTTCACAAACACAGAAGAAGCTGACAGAGAAGGTCATCAATGAGACTCCAACGGAGAAGGTAAACTATAGCTATTTTCTTATGTTGAATCTGAAACTAAAAACAATGTTTTTTATGACAAGAACACAGTCCTTATGTAAGAAATGTTCTTACATAAGGAGTCCAACTCAATGAGCTCCGATAGTGTTGCAATCTAAAAAGAACAGATTCTTATTTGTAAAAACAGCAGAAGCAACTCCAGTTAGAGTTGGCTATGTAGATAAGCACGGCCAAACATTATATGAATTGAATTCAGAAGGGTAAAGAAAGTATGTCATGTCCCCATTCCATGGTCTTGCAATAAGAAAGGTACAAGATAATTAAAACAAAAAATTATTAAGTTTTCAATAAAAATTAATAAAAGACACAATAATTAACAAAAAGGTTAATGGGAAAATTGACTTACAAATTGCAGTTATTTTGTAATTCTGGAACAGATATATTTGGTGTTGCATTTTGAGTAAAAGCCTGGTATTTCTGTGCAACTGCTCCAAGCTGGCTAACCTGTATATCATAATAATAATAATAATAATAAGATAAGAAAATACCATAATGTATAATATCTAAATGCATACCAAAGAGCTATTCTGTCAATTTCTACAGCATTACAAAAGGCATTCCTAACAAATAATAATCATACTACTAGCAACAAGACTGGGAACCCATAGACCACAGCATAGATATCATCAAATGTCAATCTGAAAACTAACTGCACACCTACAGTAACGGGAAAAAATTTATCAAGACTAATAAAAACCAACAAAGAGTAAATGGGCTCATTAATCAACATCAATCAGCAAAGTATGTTTGTCTATTTAAATACACAGATGGTCTAATAGTTGTAAATACAAAGTCCCGTCAGAATGCATTTAATGGCAACCTGTGGTATTAACAATCTCCTGGGTATGAGCTCTTCATGGCGCCGAGCACAAAATTCCCAAGAACAAATCTGCAAATGAAATAACAAACATGAAACATTAATCTGTCTTTCATATAAAGAAAATCAATAATGACAATCACAAATAAGCTATTAAATTATTTTAATGTTAATATTTCTATATATAACCTTCAGGTCTGGAGAGAAAACTATTCGAAGTTGACCATCACGAACAACACGAAGTTGCTCAAAAACGCTTTCTTGTATTGCTTTAGCATAATCTAGAACAATCTGACCAGACGAATTATGATATTCACGAGGCATGTCAACATAAAGCAGTTCTTCCAAAGTACCGCTTTCATACTTTATCTTGAAAAGTCGGGGAAGAACCTCAACAGTGGCTTCTGGAAAAAAAAAAAAAAAAAAGAACTTTCAGAAAGGCAATAAGAACTTCACATATTTTAAGATGGTAACATTCAAACAGAAAAGAACCAAAAAGTAGACTGAACAGGGATATACAAGAAAAATAACCTCAAAAACGAAAACTTACCAAAACCACGTCCAGGCTTGCGATTACATATTTCGCAGTGCCATACATCCTGAAAATATTTAAAGAATTCATCTGTAACGTTAAACTGACACTTGGCAACAATGAAACTACTATATTTGGTTCCTTCAATTCCAGAATCTAGCCATTGCAACATTCAAAGCAATTTGTTACTGAAGTCCTAAAGAGACATTATATGGAAATCATGACAACAAAATCACGATAAATGTACAATCAATCATGCAATCAAATGATTAATTCATAAACGTAGATAGGGCTATACAGGACTACGAATTAATAAGACAAACAATTTGATTTATAAGGTTTTCTCTACGAACATACCTGAGGGAAAACTCCAGTTGTTTGTCTTCCACTTCCATACATAGAAACACACCATTTCTTCTTGGCATTAGGAGCAAAATACTCAGCAACAAACTTTCTCCAGAACTCAATATTGTTATCCTGCATGAAATCAAATTGAAAATATCTCTAATAAGACATATGATATGCACAAATAGAATATGATCAATACATAGGATCATAGTTGGTTCTTACTTCAGGTCTATGTTGTTGCTGATACATGTAATGTGTCAGCCGCCTAGCACACATTCCGGGTTCATAAGCTGGTTTCACAGATCTCATTAGCATGTTCTGCTGTTGAAATTGCTGTGGTAGCTGGGACCGTTGCTGAGGCATCGCCTTCAAGAGTTGTTGCTGCTGGTGTTGTTGTTGTAACTGTAAAAGCCTGTGCTGGCGCAAAAGATTGATCTGGGCAGCAGCAGCCTGGGATGATTGACTTGACATGTGGAGGAATTGTTGTTGCTGTTGTTGCTGTTGTTGTTGCTGCTGCAAAAATAATGGTTGATCAGAATGCTGAGGCTCCATTTTAACAGGCCCCAGTGTTCTCATCGTCTGCATTTGTTGTGGCTCCAATTTAACTGAAGAAAGGCTCCTTAAAGATTGCAACGGCTGCTGCTGCTGTCCAAGTTGATCGTTGCTTACCTGGGGCTCTAGCTTTACAGGTCCCATGCCACCTATACCTCCTCGAATTGATTGAAAATGTTGCTGCGGAGGCAGCTGCTGTGTATTTAGAGGACCAGAGAACTGTTGCATTGACTGCTGACTGTGTTGGAAATTTTGCTGTTCAAGCTGTTGGGAATGTTGTTGATCAGGCAACATCTGGTTACTAGAAGGGTTTGAAAATTGTTGACCCTGACCTTGACCAGAGGAAGCAGCATTTACTATATTTGACTGTACAAACGTGGAAGAAGAATTATTGAAGCTCATTCCATTACCAACAGTGGAGAGTGGATCTGTTTCAGCTCCGGTATCAATTGCTCCACGTTGGCTACTTCCTGGACCAGATAGCCCAGGATTCGGAGCTCCATTTGGGAAAGTTTGATTCAGGATGGAAGTCACATTGGACATATTTCCTAGAATGTTCATGTTGTTGAACTGAGTACGCGGCGACACAAGTGAAGGGAAAGATGTCTGCGACGGCATGGGACCCCCTTGAGCTCCTAGCATTCCAGAATTTGATCTTAAAAGAGAGGGTGAAACAGACTGGGCACCACCAATGGGAGTGGGTGGCCCCGGAGGCACCATCTTTCAATGTCACGGCCTTCAAGCAATCACCTAAGCATAACAACTAAGTTACTTAAAACACAAGTTCAACAAAGTACAATTACACAACAGCTTGTGAGAAACTGGGCACGTTCACAACGCTCAACCCAGAAAGTACTACTTCAACCCCGAGTTCAAGGCAAAAGTCTTCTCTGTGATCCAACAGAAGTACGTGGTGCTGAGTTTTACCAAACACAAGCCATACACCAAAGAAAACCAAAACCAAGAAACATTCTTTGATTCTGAACATTACAATTGCGCTACCTCCCTTAAAGGAGCAACCTCCAAACAGCTCTCGCATGAATCTCTGTACAACACATGACTTCTCAGATCCAACCCATCCATCAGTGCACACAATAATACCCAAGAAAAACCATTAACAAAAAACAAGGCCCCAAAATTTCAACACACAATATTATCACACTAAACACTAAAACAAAAGAAACTTTATAAATTAAAGGAAAAAAAATCAATCAAATTAGCACACATCTCACACCAAAATCAATAAAACCCGAAGAATTACCATTTTTTAAAAGTCCAAGCTTAATTGAAAAAAGGGGGAAAAAGTGTAAAGCATAAACTTCATCAAAGTAGTTACAAAAATAGCAGCCGATCGAAGCTTAGCTTAAGCGAATCAGCGATCCAGAGCTACAAATGAGACAAATGGGGCGCAGTATTAAGAAAAACAGGGACAGAAACATAGGCAAAAAGGTCAAACGTCTAAAGTGTAACGTTAACAGTTGCCATGACTCACCGAGAGTTGAAATTTGCGAAATTGAACAGCGACAGAATCCGGTGAGTGATCAACAAAGTGAGAATGAAGGAAAAGCGTAGAACTTTGCACTTGGGATTTACGAGTTCGCATCCAGTATAAGTGTCTAGGGTTTTCTCAGTGCAGAAGCAGCAGCATCTTCTTTAATCTCAGTGAAACGCACTGTTGTTGTTGTTGCTGCTGCTGCTTCATGGCGTGTGTTCTAGAGAGAGAAAATGTAGAGAGAGAAAGGGTCATTGCGGACGTCAAGATTGTATTCGATCCGATTGAATTTTCTTCATTCTTTGGTCCTTTCTTTTCCCTTCTATTCCCTTTCTCTCTCTTCCTCCTCCTCTCGAAACAAGAAGTCAAATACCATTCCACTCTCGTTATGCACATGCACCATGCTGTTGATCATCATTCATAATGATGTTATCTCATCATCAATATCTTTGTGCATCAGTATCATCATCATTATCTCTAGCACATAGGTGCAACGTCAAATTACCTTTATATCCTTCATTTGTTCTTCTTTTTACCTTGGTATTCTCTCTCGGGTTTAATGTATGTCATGCTTTGTGCCATTAGGTGGATGATTGCTTTCACCTAACCAAAAATCTGTAATTAGCTTAATTAGTTTTTTTCAATGAATAAAGATTTTTAAATATATAACTTATATTACAATGAAAAATGTATTAAATATTTTAAAATATAAATTATATTTTAGTTTAGAATAATTAACTTATATTATAATATTAATAGGATGAATTATTTTAGTTTTTAAAAGATATAAAATTGGAAAATAACATTTTCTACATTTGATTTACTTATTTTGAAAATATAACTTTTAAAAATTGAAAATGTATACGTTTATATATATATATATATATATATATATATATATATATATATATATATATATATATATATATTAAACATTCACTAAAATATACATCATTAAAAATTTGATACAAATTTAAATTTAAATGGGATACAGACATATAAAATTTAAAAGTCATATTGTGATATAAAATATTACGAGTCATATAATTATAATATAAAACATTATAACGGTTAAAATTTTATAATTTTATAGAGATTGTAAAAATATAAGAGATATAATTATTAATTAAATTTTTTAAAAATAATTTTTTTATCTATTTTTTTATAATAACTTCTATTTTAAAATATTTTGTATAAAATTGTTATATTTTTTTCTCTTCTATTTTGTTTCTTTATTATATTATATTATATTTATATTTATATTTATAGTTCATTCAGTTATTTTTTACTATTCTCTTTCTGTTCTTATATATTAACTTAATCAACTTGCGTGTCTCATTAACTTAGAATATAATAAAAATTCAAACATAAAGTGTTTACGTTAATATTTTTCATGATAATGATTTTGTAAACAATATTCTTATATAAAATAATTTTCATATCTAAATTATTTAGGTGAACAATAAAACCAAGTTTAAAAGAATATCATATTATTTTTATTAAATTAGTCAATGCAGGAAAATATTAAAATTGAAAAAGAACATATAACCCTTTAGCTTGTAAAAAGTTATATAAATATTTTCAATAATATTTATTAATCAAATATCTTACAGTTTGTTTATTTTTTTCAAATGGAAAGTTTATAAGTGCAGAAATGTAAAAGAAAGTTAGAAAATCCAGACAACAAATTACGTAAAACAATAGAAAGATTTGAGGGGTAAGTATGTTCTTTTTATAACTTTTATATTAAAAACCAACTTATAATTATTAAATAAATAAATCTAATTGATTAAAATCAAATAGAATATATTAAATCAAATAATAATATAATAAAACAAATAATGATATCATTAATAAAAAATAATTATAAATACTAGTAATAAATAATAAAATAAATATAATAATAATAAATATAATAATAATAATAATAATAATAATAATATTTCATTCTTAACACTAAATCATTTTTTAATCTATTAAATATATCACATCATTCACTAATTTTTATAAGTTTTCATCTCAAATCTTTTAGGTTGTATTTTTTATGAGTGTCGACTATTAAAAAATGCGAAATAAGACAAAAATAGAATCCGCCACAATATCTAACATATTGATAAACAAAGAAAGATTCACCGCAAAGATCATTGTCTTTGATAATAATTTTGAGGTATAAGCCGAGAGAATCATCTTTTTAATAAATTAATTTTATTAATAAACTAATTTTATTAAGTGAAAAAGTGATTACAATGGTGATAGACCTCTCTTTAATAAACTAATTTTATTAATAATTGAAAAAGTGGAAAAGAAATATTAAAATATATTCAAAATATCAATAGATATCTAAAAATATAAAAAGATATCCAAAATATAAAAGATAAAAAAAATAATAAACAAAATTATTTGATAGAGCAGATGCAAAAACGCGGATCGTAGTTTGTGACCCTAGCTGTGAGAAGAAATGTGATGAATTTTACATGTATAATAATATTTAGACAACTTTAATCTTATTTTTTAAGTGGATGCTCCATCAAATTACATGGAATCCCTTGTAGAAAACTTGTTGGTTGAGGGGCTAAGTTGCTTCTCCGTAATAGAGAAGACAAAATGACGAAGGAGGAAGCGCTACACTCTCCAATAATACAAAAATTAAAATATTATTAATAAAGATAATAAAAATATAATAAATATAATTAGTTTATGGCTTAATTACAATAAAATTATAATAATTAGAATAAAATTATAAAATAATAATAATGAATATAATAATAATATATATCACAATTTTACTGAAGGATAATTTGACAAACATCTAATATTATCACATTATAATATTTTTTTAAATATATCATACACAAATTTTCATAATTTTTCATCTCAAATTTATTTAAATCACATAATTTTTTACTTAATCCAAACAACTCTAACTTCACCTCTTTCTTCTATCAAATTAATTCAAATTTACTCTTTCAAATTCATCTTCTAATCCAAACATACTCTTAATCTAAATAACTTCATTCTCACTTCTCTTTTTCCTTTTTTCCTCAAATTCACCCATCTATACTTCGTGAAATTTACTCTTCAATCCAAACACAAACTGTGTAATAATTTCTATAATTGTATTAACAGTAATCATGATTTCCGAGTATAAATCCTCTTAGTTACTCATAATATTATAAATAATTATCGAAGTTCAATTTAAAAAAAAATGATAGATTAAAATATTTAAACGATCAGAAAATTAAGTTTACAAATAAAATTAGAATAAAAGTAATTAAGATGTTGAGTGAAGTGTACACATTAAGTTATTTTTTAACAAATTGGTAATCAAAATAAAATAAAATTTAAATAAATAAATATCCAATACGTGAAATTAAGATAAGACATGTTACAATAATAATAATAATAACTAATAATTAATAATAATGATAATAAAAACTCCTAAAAATGATCTCATTTATAAAAAAAAAAAACTTGTAATAATTTTGTTAAAAAACAATTCTTATAAAAACTTTTGTTTTGTTTGGTAATCAAAACATACAATAAAAAATTAAATTATAACGAATGAATAATTATATTAAAAAAATTACAATTACAATTTAAATAAATATTTAAAATTTAATTAAGTTTTAAGTCCTTAAGAAATTTTGAAAGTTTCGACGTTAATAAATTTTGAAAGTTTCGACGTTAATAAATTTGTATGCTGTATTCAATTTTTTTGAAGAAATCATATTCTATAATTGAGTATATGTTATTTGATTTTTTTTTTTTTTTTTTTATTTTTTTTTTTTTTTTGTAACTTGATGATGTAGATGTAATGTATATGTTATTAAATCATAAATTACAAAATTATAAAATAATGTGATAACAACTAAGCAAGATGACAAGACGAGTTAAGGCTCAATTAACAATCATATTATTAAGTTGTTGGAAATAATTCAAGTGTCAACAAAGTTGAACATTAAGTAGAAAAGACAAAATTAAATACTATATAAGATGAAAGACTCATGAACTCATTATCTTAAAGTTTTGAATATACTATATGAAAAAAAAAAAAACTCATTTTTGAGGGGAGATTGTTATATAAGATGAAAGACTCATTGTCTTAAGGTTTTATGTTAAAAATGGTGTCAAATGTCCTATATGTGTATAGAACCACAATCTCTCAATGACCAAACCAATGGAGACTCAATTCAAAGTTTTCAAATTATCAAGAACTTCAAACTTAATTAGGCCTATATTAAAGGTGTGATTTGGAATGTTTATTGAGAAGTCATCCTAATTCGGTTAGACTCCTATAATTATATAGAAAATGAAGTCTAGGTAACGAGAGTTGATGGAGGTTTCTATAATGGAATTCGAGATAGAAACCCCTTTTTTCAGGAAGCTATAAGTGAATTTACCTTATTATGATTGAAACCATGTAAATCAAGGCTGGTCATGACATTTCTTTTATAATCTCAAAGTAAGTGTATGAATTCTAAAATCCTATTTAATGCATAAATTCAGAATTATGTATAGAATAAATATGTCTATGAGTCATTTAAATATGTGTTGCTTGTGACATGAAGGTATAATTGATTTTTATGTTAGTAAAGTATTATATTGTATAGAATTAGGACATAGGATTATTCAAAATTATTATTAATTTTTCTTTTATTATGATATGATGTAAATGAGCATAGGTAGAAGTGAAAATAAACAATAAAAATGTTGGTCTGAGTAATAGTAATCAACTTAAATTTTTTAACGTTGCTATTTTAAACTATAAAAAAGTAAATTGTTTATAAAATCAAGTATTTACTTTAATATATTAAAATTATTTTATGTGAGAGCATTAACTAATGATAGCATTTTTAGGTGCTTTGCTTTGAGGAAAGCCTTTTTAAGTTTTTTTTTTTTTATTTGATCTACTATTTTCAAAATCTTTTGTTTCTAAATTGAATTGTAATTTTTAAAATAAATAACTAATGGTAGAAACAATATTGCATTGTGATATGAATTATTTATTTCCAATTTTAATTATACTATATTTAATACATTTAAAAATATCTATTTGTTATAAATTTAGATAGAATAACTTAATATTCATATTTTGTAAAAGAGGTAACGAAAATACCAGTATATATATTAAAAAAAAAAAAAAAGAAAGAAAATATTTAGTATTCGGTGAGAGATATAGTTTTCATAATTTGTAAAGAACAAATATAAAATGTATATCCAAATGACAGAATTAATGTTGTGTAAATTGAGAGAGTAAATGTAATAAAACTTTCACTTTGAAGTTAGATATTATAACTTATAATATAAAGAAAAATGTAATGATCTCATTTTTTTTTCTTTTATTATACATAAGATTTTTTCATTTTTCATTAGTAAATAATTGTTTCAACTTTAAAGGAAGATATCATAATTTTTATTTTTATTTTGTAGTGGCATGATATTTTATTTTGTATAAAAATTTAAACTTTTTTGTATACAGTATCCAGTCATTATAATAAATATAACTTTTATTTTTTTCAAACTTGTTATCAGATAAAGTATTTTCTTCACATGATATAATTAGTCTATTAGAATGTTTGATAGTATCTTTTAATTGTAGTTTTATTATTTCATTTATATTTTTCTTCCAAATCACAAGATATAAGATGACACCACACTATTGTGAATTTTATGCACCTGAGATACAAAAATGTCTCTTAAATTACTCTTCAATCTATTATACATATAGGTAAACTCTTGATCCACATAATAAAGTATGTTCTTCATTCAATCTTTTAAAGTGTTATCCTCCTTAGTATTAGTACTTCTACATGTCCATATCATGTAATTTTTCAAATTCATTAAAGAAAATATGTTCATGTATCTACTATCTAACTTTGTTCTCGTATTCTTGATACATGTAATTTGAATGGATCAAACTTTAATCCATTTTACAAAAACTTTGCTAAATAATATCACATATGATGAATGTATATCTCGCTTGGAGAAGAATTTTGTTATCGCATTCAAAAAGACATCACTTTGTACTTAACTAATACGCATTCAAAAAATTCCATTCCTCCTTACAAAATTCTGAATGGTATTTAACATTGATCTTCAAGTACACAACAAACATAAAATCAATTAGAATTAATCTACCACAATCAAATATATGAAAAGAAAAAAATGAAATGCATATGTACCTAAATTGAAGTTGAGACTTTGTATATATGTTTTAATCAAGTAATAAAAAGGATATTTCCAAACTATCGGACAAAAAAAAAGTTTAGATTTAATAAAAACAATTAATCCTACGCGTTAATCGTTTTATAACTAAGTTGCTACATTTTCTTCATAAAAAGGAATTCCGTATATTTTTTCTTCGTAAATAAACTATTTTTTTTTAACATTCCAAATAAAATAAAATTTTATTTTAAGGTATACCAAATGTTATGCTAATACATCTTTTTGAAACATAATGTTTTCTAATTTTCATAACCTCGCATATACAATATTTTTGAAATATCACCTTATGTACATTTTCTTTACTAATGATAAAGTTTATAATAATGGTTATTATACTTATAAACCAACATAAAAAACGTGATTGAAAGAGAATAATTTATTTACAATTTATAATCATATTTTATTGAAAATGATGACTTGTGGATTAATATATAATGTACTTTAATCTTTGTCACACAAAAAGAAATTCTTGAGAGTTACTTTGTAGAAGTAATCATTTATTCGACGTTGATTTTTTTTTTCTCCTAGCATATTTATTGGTTTTAACCGGATAAAATAACTAGATAAAACATTATGAGCCCATTCAATTTTTTTTTATCTTTTTTATATATTTTACTTAATTATTTCTTTCTTTTGGAGTAAAATATTATTTTTCTCCCTTATGTTTTACACATTTTCCATTTTAATACTCAATGTTTTAGAATTGTACTTTATGTTTTCAACATTAGACATTCAGTCCTTTCTTTTAGCAATATTAATAATAACAAAGTGATGTGACACTAATGTGATCTTTGATGTCCACTAAACATAAACATCCGATGTAGCTAATTTAGTGTATTTACGTTGTTTGACTTCATGTCTGACGTCTTCCATTCCTTGTGAATTAAGAAAGACGAAATGATATATAAGTATTCAGTTGTGGGTTTTATGCTTCTTTATCAAAGTTAAGTTTTATTTAAGCTGATAATGTAAAATGTGTGTTTTGGAGATTTTGAAGTTAGTGGTTTAAACTATGGATGCTAAAAACATGTTGTCTACTTTAGTAATGTGCTTATTATGTTTTAAAGAATGTGAAGAAGTTGTTAATACAAGAGACGAGTCACAAAGAAGAACTTATCGGGTACACCCAATAAGTTTCACGTTTAGGAGTCGAGGTCAAACGAAGTTTAAGTACTCCTACTTTTTTATATTTTTTGAAGTGTCTTTTAAAGACAAAACTGTTATGGAGCTCAAACGCTCTAACCCAAATAATACAATAACTCAGGAATGTGATGGTTATTCATAATAAGGACTCTTGAATGAACTTGGGTCGGAAACTTTTTACCCTTGACTGGGGAGCTTATTCTGATACATGTAATAAATTAGTTAAAACAGGTTCAGATTTTTTATTAAACTTTTTTGTGTTATTATCTAAATGCATTAATGTTTCTTCTTCAAAAATACTTTAATATATTTTAAAATAACAAAATCAATGTTTATTAATATAATTTGATAACACAACAAATAAATAACACAGAAAAATTAAACAGATAATCTAAATCGATTAAAACATGATTTAAAAAGAATATTGATGGAGTGTTTTGATTGGTATATTGCATTTTTATGGGTCAAGGAAGAAAAGTGGTCAACCGGAGGTGAAGGTGACTATAGGAAAACAATAGCTTCTAAGAATGTTCGTCCAAATGAGAACGAATATTAACTGCAAAAATTTGATATATAGATATCTCTTATCCTCTAAAAGTAAAATTAATTTATAATATATTTAAAATAAATTTTATATCACAAATTGATTTTATTAGAATAAATTAAAGTTAATTTTTGTTATTGTGGTATTTTTATTTATTCTAATAAAATTTATTAAAATACGTTGTCACCCAAACTCATCGAACTATTTATGAACATTTAATTTTGTATAGAAAATGTTTATGTTTCACCATTTTCCATGTTAAAAATTCAATATAAATTAAAATTAAATATCAAATCAATTTATATTATTAAGTCAACCCAAATTGAAAATCATACACTTTTAAGGAGTGAAAGTCATGTCATATATCTTAAAGACATATACTCACCATTATTACAAATACAACCAATTAGTTTGAAATAGACCCATCCAGCTATACCAATTAAAAAATAAATATTAATTATTTCATGAAGAAAGTTCAAGTGAATCAAGTCACATTTTACAGTTTTAAGTGAAAGAAAATACACAAATATTTGTAATTTGTGGCTTTATAATAAATATTATACCCAATACAAATCATTCAGGCTAAAATTTGAACGATATGAAATCCAAACCTCAATGTTCAACTTGATGGAAAATGGATTGAAGACCTTTGCTTCATGCTTTTTTATTATTATTTGTAATGCCTTTAAAATAACTTCGGTTAGTTTGCATACTTTATTTTGTAGTCTTTACACATACTCTATTTATATTGTATTTATTTTGTGTTGTACCTACGTTGGTAATGACTATTAAGTTTCAATTATTATGAAATGTCATTAATTTATGCATTCATTTACTATCAACCCTTCTATATGCATTAACTGCATTTAAAAGTAATATAAATTTCACAAGACAAAAATGAATTAATAAGTCAACAGATAGTTGATTAGCATTAATTATTAACCAGCATATATTTAGATTACCAACACTGCAAGCAACCAACATAAATATAAAAAAAGTTTTTAAATTGCCCACTACTTTAAATATATACATGTGAATAGATCAAACAACATAAAAATTAGTATTGTAATTATCTCCAACCTTACAATACAAGAATAACTCAACGTTTTCATCTCGAAAAACAAAACCTTTCTACTCTACCTGCTTACCATGCTTTTTTTCCACGATGGAGTGTCAATGAAAAAACATTTACTTTCATCTCCTTTCTAAAATGAAAAGAAAAAAGAAAGCTAAATATGAGAAATTTCATAACTTTTCAATAAATATATAATTTTTTTGTAACACCCAAATACATATTATCTTAACTTGTACCGAGATTTCTAGGACATATATATAAACTTTGAGTATAATATAATTACATCTTTGGTGAAAAAAAAAAATTAAGCATGAATACATTAATCAATACAAATTACTGGCAGAAGCTGATTTACAGGATGTAAATAAGCAACTATAAGCATAACCTAAAACATTCATGCATTTAGAGATACGACGACTAAACATGAACTTCTACAAGTTATTCGAAACTATTTCCAAACATAACCTACTAAATGTAAAAGTTAAGGAAATGAGACATAATATTTAATGAATATTTTAAGTATTCTAGATAATTGTCTGAATTCTCATACCGAGTAGATATGGCGAATTTACAATGAATATTTTAAGTACTCTAGATAATTGTCTGAATTCTCATACCGAGTAGATAAGGCGAATTTACAGCAAATTTTATCTTGTATATTGATTTTGTAAAATTGAGTTAAATTTAAAATTCACTTTTTAATTTTTAATTATTAAGAGATAAAAACTCAAGTGGAGACTAATAATGCCAAATTGATATGCCTATTAATTTTCTAAGTAAAACAATCCGTACTTGTTAAACAATGTACTCGTTGGGCAAGTCAAACTTGTTGGGCTAGTTATCATTAGGTGAGCTTAGCGGATTTAGCTCCCAAGGGTTTCAATCGTTGAGTGAATGATATCATTGTTAAGCAAAAAATGTCTTGTGAAAATCTAGAGACCTCAAGGTAGTTAGGTTGTTGAATGAGGTATGGTTTTGTTGACCAAATTTTGTGAGACTTTTTATTCCAATACTTGTTTGCTAGGCAATTCAATTCCCTTGTTAATCAAAAATTGATTTCTAAGAATCTAATGAGCACAAAAGAAATTGGACGCCAAGTGAACCAAGTAATCGTTAAACAATACACTTGCGAGATGATAACTTCACTAGATGAGTGCATAGGTTTGTTGAGTGAGAGAGGAAATTTTGATGAAAATTTAGTGTAAATGTTTTTGTGTGAGATGAAAATGCATGAAAAGTGGGGTTTAGTAAAGTCGTGACTTATGACATGATCTATTGAGAGGAGTGCAGGACTAAGTAGAGTCAATATATGTGTATGTAGGCGGGTGGATGTGTTTGTCTGTCTGTGTATTTGTCTCTTTGTGTGTGTGTATCATTGTGATGTGGATATAGTTATTTCTAAGGAGAAAAATGTTATGTTGTGTGATTATAGGGTATGTATTGAATGATGATTTTGAAGGATATAATCCTAACTTCACTAATTATCGAACTCACATAGAGAAAGATATTATGTGGCAAAAGTCGATGGAGGTTATGAAGGGGAGGTATAAAATCGTAGATGGTAAAGATATTTACCTTATCACATGAAGACAACTTAGTCCATGAGATATTAGGTTAATGGAGTTAGGTTGTAGGTCATAATCTACCGATAGGTCATATGATAGGTGCAGAATCCCTGAGTCTATTCAACATATGAGTCTTTCGGAGTTGAACATTATGTCTTTGTTAATTATTAAATCATTGGACAATAATGAATATTGTTAGATGTGGTGAGTAGAGAAGTGAATTGTTTTAAATATTTAATTATGAGTTGTACTCCTATTTGTTTAAAATATTGTAAGTTACCATGTCTTATGTGATTGTGATTTTCATATATGATAATGTGTTACAGGTAAAAAACATTGTAAAATTTTGTATGAATAATTTTATATGTGTATAAATATTGTTCACAACCCTCTGTATGATATGTAAAGTTTATTTTAAAAAATTTTATTCATATGAGGATTATAAAAATAATTATATTTATATGAATTAGCAACAATAGACATGAGATGATTAATAAAGCGATTAATAGTAGGGTAACTCCAAAGTATGGGTATAACATTTTTTTGTGTCATATTTGGTGATGTGTGAAAGTGAGGTTTGTTTGCTTTTGTTGTAAATTAATCTTGTTTTCGTTGGAGTTAGATGTAACTAAATTATATTTTATTTTATTTTGCTGACACACACATATATATATATATAATATAATATAATATAATATAATATAATCTCCTTTTTACTTCAACATTAGTTTTACTTTTATATTTCATGTTTGTGGTTGATATCATCCATGTCTTATTAAAGAATTTTTTTGTGATAGTAAAATACTTCATTGTCTTGACTTGGAGTAAAACACCTAATGAATGTATCTAGGAATGGATAATGGTTTTACTAATCATCTCTTAGTTAGTGAGTATAATGCAAATTGTGTATCAAGGAACTTAGACATAAAATGAATTTCAGTTATTTACATCTAAAGAATTTGAATTTTTTTAACAAATTTTGATGATTAATTTTAAAATTTAAAATACTTGATCAAGTATCACATTGTGCTGAGAGATGTGTTTAGTTAAGTTTAATGAGAAAATATATATTTTAATATTACTATGCAAGTTTAATGAAAAACCGATATTTAAAGTTTTCATTCTATTAGTTATACATGTGCCAATAAAGTTGATATTCTTATATTTTATATATCATATAATTAAAATAACAACTATTGTAATAAAAAGATTATTTGATTAAAAAAATATATTATAATTATATATAAATAAATTAATAATTTTTAAAATATTCTTAAGCATAAAGTAACATTTTCCCCAATCTCTCTCTCTCTCTCTCTATATATATATATATATATATATATATATATATATATATATATATATATAAAAGTTGTAATTTGTAACATGATTCATTTAGAACACATAAAAGTTGTAACATGACTCATGACATGGGCCAGATTTATGTTGACGTGGATCTAAGTTGCTTTTTATTTACTTTTTATTTGACACGTCCAAATCTTATAAGGTCCCTCCACTTAACTGTCTCTCAAATCAACTCACACACCTTTATCTTTACTTGAATTGTATATATCATATTTTACATTATTAATGAAAGGATAATTATTTTTGTAGTGAGAGTTGCTTATATTTTCAGTGTGATTTTTTTTAAAGGTTTAAATTTAAAATTATTCCATTGTCAAGCAGTTATGTTTAAATTCTTTTAATAAATATATATGATTTTTTAAATATAATACATATTTATAATTTTGGAAAAAAACACTTAAATGAATGTCGTGTGAGTATCAATTGTTAATTAATGTAACACCCCATTTAAATAAATACTTTAATTAAATGACATGTCACACAAATAATATAAGAGACGAAGATTCAGAGTATAACGTCACTCCATATAATTATCCAAAATACTCAAAGGGAAACATGGCACACCAAGATGCCAATACAGAAATAAGTACAAGAATTGGACAGTAGTTGATAATGTACTAAAGGACAAAACAGTACATGGGCCATAGCCCTAGAGAAAAGCCGAAATAAAAATGAAATCCAGTCCAAGCAGACTATGCAACAAAATCATCCCTTGCCTGTTGACCTCGAGTACCTCTCGTATCAGCTCACATCAATAAATTGATGATCATCGCAAAAGGAGAAGGATCACACACAAAGCAATCAAACAAGCAAAAGGGTAAGCTAGAGTAGAAAACATTTTATCATACAATTACATGCTATTTCACAGACTAAGCAATATATGTCAACCAAACATGTTATGACTTTTCAAACAATACACTAAGACTCAGACTCAACTCATTCGGATACATATAATACATATAATTAGTCGGATTCAGCGGATGCTTGCACTTGTGGTGGATTTCCATGCTCTACCAAGCTGCTCACCCCCGATCTAAGTGTTACAATGTCTCAAGCTCCACACACAAGGTTAGCCCTTAATGAGTTTCAGGCCTCCTGCTAATCTCACCACAAGAGTCAATCCGTTCTATGTGAGACTAACTGACTCCTTAGAGCGTCAGGATGCAACCTTACCTTAAATTCTTACTAAATTATATAGATGGGGCACCACCATGAACTCCCACTAACAGGGGTCATGGAATTACGTCCCGACCAACTGATGCACTACCATGAGGTCTCACCTAAAGGCTCATGGAATTACTCCCTAACCACATACACATCATGTTCCAACAACCAAGTATGTATTATCACGCATACCAAACCCATGCCAACATTTACCACCAATTCCTCATTAGTGATTCATACCAAGATCATGCCAACCTCATTATTTCCAGTCATAAATCACTTAACACATGCTTACTTAACTCATTCATGCTTTAATAAGGTAATAAGTCATACAATAAATCACTAATCAAAGACAAAAGAAAGAACAGGCACCAAACAAATACTTGCGTCAGTCTCGCTCAAGCCAAGAACCCTCGCTCAGGCGAAAGGGTTCTTTCGCTCAAGCTACAGGCCCTCGCTTAGGCAAGAATGCCAACAGTGGGGGTTGCTGATTACGCGAGTTCTCACTTAGGCGAACCCTCCTCGCCTGAGTGAGACCAACCCTCGCCCAAAGGTGAGGCTCCTCGCCTGGGCTGAAACTATAGCGACATGTCAAGGTCTCCACGCGATTTCGCTTAGGCGAGCCCCTCTCGCCTGAGCGAGACGTTGCCTCGTTCAAACAAGAGCTCTTCGCCTGAGCGAGAGCTCGAATGTGAACCTAGCTTGTTTCTGCAAGTCTCGCTTGGGCGAGAGCATCAATTTCTCGCCACCATTTCCCTGCACAACCACACATACGAACAAACCAACATGCCAAGGCATTCCATGCATTCAGAAAATCACACCAACCATAGAATCGTAAAATAACAGCAGAACAAACGGGAATTGACCTACACAAGCAAGCCCTAGCTTCCCTTACCTGGAAAGGGGTTGGCAAAGGACTTCGACACCAGACTTAACGAACCTAGTAGTTTCAATAGTGAACTCAATAATTGAGAACAATGACAAAGGAAGAATAACAGGGTTACGACAGTGAACCCAACAGAAACCACTAAAACTAACTTAGAAAGAGAAAAACACAGTTTAAGAACAAACTTACGTGAGTATAGCGAGGTCGAGCGAAACTTGGATCTGTTTGAACCCTAAACCCTAGCAAAACTCTTTTGGAGAGATTGAGAGAGACGACTGTATTTCTGTAAAGTGAGTGAAAAAGAGAATGTTAGAGCAGATTAAGGCCTTTGGCTCCTTATGAACCAGTCCTAGGTCCAACGGATATGGAACAACCCTTTTAGATTAGAGCAGAAAATATTGGACCTTACAAGTCTATAATTTGATTAATTAAAAGAATTACTAATTTTATCTCTTAACTTTCTCAATCATAATAAATTATTCAAACTTATTTCATTACTATGCAGGATTTAATCAAGTTTTGATTATATATTTACATCTAGTACAAAAATTATAATATTTTAGGTTATATTTTATTTTATATAATATAAAAAGTATAAACTAACTAACCTGTCACTCATTCCGCCTGACATGTAAATGAGTACAATTTTTTCTTCACCGAAATTAGTCTTATTGTTAGCAGTAATTTTAACATAAATCCTCTTTAACAATTAATAAATGAATTATTCAAATAATTCATAATTTTACACAAGTTTTTGTAATGCATAAAAGTATAATTCACAATCTCATATATAAATAAGAAACAAATCTCCTAGCAAAAGTAAATCAACAACATAACAATAATTTCCTTTTATACATATTCACATATACATAAATTAATTCTAATTTATAACTTTTGTTTTCCATCTTCTAAATTTTTTATGATAAGCCAAAAAAAAACCTAAAATGCCTTTCAACTCAATGCGCAAGTACAAACTGATTTGCCTTTTTCACACTCTTTTATGAATAATTAAATATTAAAGCTTTACAAAGACAGTCCAACCGCATTGCATGGCTGGTCCAATGACCTTAACTAAATCAAATCATACAGAAAAAGTCAACCGTTTGTAGATTAGTTTATAATGTTACTATTAATTAGTTTGTTAATTATTTTAACTACTGCTCACTTTTTAAGAATATATATAAAAGAAATTTTCAAGTCATTAAAATTATAATTTATTGACATATTTAAAAATTTATATATTTCAATTTATATTACTATCATCTGTAAAATATTTGTTAGAGGCTAAACTACACTCAATATTATTTAAATAATTTAGATGACACAAAGCCATATGCTTTGCTTTTGTCATTCTTAAATTGTAAAAAAAAATGTGTGGTATTTTATTATTTATTTATGAATAAAGAAAACATATTTTTATAATGTATTTATTTATAAATAATGCAAATATATTTTTACATTTATAAAAGACGGCGGAGAAGGAAGCATGATGAGTAGAATATATGCAGAAACCCTAAAACCTGGACGGGATAGGATAGGACGGAAACCAAACATGAGGATGGAATACGGTTTATATCTCTCATCTCATTGCAAGGCATCACATCACTTGATATTGGAGGAAATGTTGCTTTCTTAACCTGTTCTTCTGATATTTAATTTTATGGCTATTAATTTTTTCATTATTTTTTCTAAATTTAAACCATATATTCTCTTCTTACTTTTTTATTTCATTAATATATATATATATATATATATATATATATATATATATATTCTCTCTCAAATACATCTTATTAAATTAAATTAATTACTCAATAAAAAATAAAAATTATGATAATTAATATCTAAAAAAAATGAAAATGTTACATTTAAAATATACATTCTAGTCACATAAAAACCAATTGTATAAATTTATAACGTCTTAGTATATTCAAGAAGAAAATCGAATTAAGAAATATATATTTTCATTTTTTTAAGTAACAGAAATAATATAGAAGATATTTTATTACAAAAAATCAGACCATTATTTTTTATAGCTACTCGAGACATCAAACAAAAAATAAACTTATTATTTCTAAAATAACTATTTTGTTTTAGTAAATTGTAGAGAATAATTAAAATAAGTACAATAAACATTCGTTTAAGTCCACATTTTTATCTTTAAAGTTTGTTATGGACTTAATTGGGATTCAAATTTATGGAATTTCAAGAATCATATTACACTATGAAATATTACGGTTCATATAAGTATGAGTGTTGAAAATTTTTAGGAATTGTGAAAATATGAGAGATAGGATAGATATAAATTATATGTTATAGGAGTAATTTGTTATTTTATTGGTTAAAATACCTCTTTGGTCATAATTTTCGTCAAGTTTTGTTAAATAAGTCCTAATTTTGTTTTTGAGCTCAAACATGTTCCAATTTTCGTCAATGTTCAATTTGTTTTCTTTTTCTGGCTAACATCATTTATCATTAACAACTATGAAGAGTGTCTGCCACGTGTCACTTCTTGCTTTTTTTTTTTTTTTAAATGTCCATGTGTCAAAGTCAAAGTTTTATGTTTTATATTCAATTTGGTTCCTATATTCGTTAGTTTTGTTTAATTTAGTCTCAATTTTTGTTAACATGAACCAATTTTGTTCCTCTCCAAATGAAAACCAAAATTAATTTTTATATTAAATTTCACATTTTTATTAAATGTTTCTATATAATATATTAAAATTCAAATCATTATAACTTTTATGTAAAAAATTAAATTTAGTCTCATTTTCGATAAGGACAAAATTGGTCAATTTTAAATAAAATTGGGACTAAATTAAACAAAAATAACAAATATAGGGACCAAATTGAATATAAAACATTGACTTCGACACGTGACACGTTTTGGATTGACATGTGTACATTTTAAAAAAAATAAATAAAATAAAAAAGTCACGAAGTGACACGTGACAGTCATTGTTCATTACCGTTAATGATTTAAACGATGTTAGCAAAAAAATGACCAAATTGAACAAAATTGATAAAAATTGGAACCTATTTAAACACAAACAAAATTAGGACTTATTTGACAAAACTTGACAAAAATTGGAACAAAAAAAAGTATTTTAACCTATTTTATTCATATACTCTCTCTATATATAATAAGATATAACAGGATATAAAATATAAGAATCGATTTACACTAAGTTGAAGTTGACCAACGCGATGTTATCTTTAAATAATTAGAAAGTGTTATCAATCTCCTTAATGTTAATGTGAGTGAGTTAAAAGATTCTCCTTATTTATTACCAGTAAAATCAAGCTAAGGGTGTGCTATTTATCCTTTGTCACATTTTACAAAAAAACAAAAAATGTCAATCGAGTGAATGAATCGAAAATAGTCATTAAATGACTTTATGTGATTTTTAAAAAAATAAAGTTACAAAATTATTGATCCGAGAATTTTTTTCTTCCTAAATGCGAATTTATAAGGGATGACTTAAATGAGTGCAGACTTAAACAAATATATATTGTACTATATAATAAATCGGAGATATTTATCTTAAAAAATATATTCAAATGTGTTACTTTTACCAATATTTTAAATTAAAGTAGTAATATAACAATGGTGACAATTTACATCACATTATTATTTTTAATAAATATGAGATTCATGACGAATTTAAATATTTTACTTTGATTTGATGAAACTTAAAAATATTAAAATTAAATATATATTTAAAAAATTTGCTTCAACCTACTTAGAAAGAAGTCTAAATTAAGCTATGTAAAAATAACAGAAATTTAACTATATTAATTTAGAAAGTTATTGTGTTTTACATGGAGATGTTTCAATCGGATAACAAAAATCAAAAACCAATATAAAATTTAACAATCGATTAGAATTAAAAGAAAACATTTTTTTTTCTTTTATAACATCAAAGGGTTCAACCTAATTTTTACTTTGATACTCCAAAATTGTGCAAAACTAAATTGAAATAAATTATTTAAAAATTATTATATTACATGTAACAAGAGAAAATAATCTAATATATATATATATATATATATATATATATATATATATATATAAAATTTGATTTGTCTATGAATACATTATATAGAGTAATTTCATATGTTTAATATATAAATATAGTAGTGAAATAGGTGTCTTGGTGGTGTAAACTTTAATGGGTAGTCTTATACACAAGTAAATGTTATGCAAAACAAAATATTACAGAGTAATTGACTTTAATGTTTTTTTATTTTGAATTTCATAAAACATTGGAAAATAATAAATGTGTGTATAAAGATTGTTAATTTTATGAGAGATAAATCTCAAAATGTTTTCAAAATTTTGTTTTACAGTAAATAAATTTAATAGAAACAACTTTGTACTTTGTTATTTTATTTTGGGTTAAATATGTTTTTGTTTATCGACTTCTATTGAAAATTGAAATTAGTCTCTCCTCAAACTATATTAGATTTATTTGACGTTTCAATTGCGTCTCTCGATTAACATTAAAACGAAAATGTGTCAAATAGTACAAACAACTCAAATGTTGTCATGAAATGCGTTTGAAAAGTCAAATTAACTTAATAAATTTTGGTTAAAAGAATTAAATCCATGCATTTATAAAAGAACTAAATCGGTCAAAAATTTCAAAGATGGACTAATTTTAGTTTTTACTGAAAATTAAAGGACAAAAAATATAGTTAACCCTTCCTTTTTCATTGAAGATTAAATATTCTTGCATTTTATTTTATTTTATTATAATTCATTTGCTATTATAAAAAATAAGGAACATAATTAATACGTGTAAGTAAATTATTTAATATCATAAACATGAGCATTTAATTACGGTGAATTCATGAGTGAAATGAAATTATTTATTATTGTATATTATTATATGATTACACTAAAAAATATCATTAATTATTATTGGCCAAAATTCATCAATAATAGTACAAGTTTGTTCACAATTTAAGCTTGTTAACAAATTACTAATGTTGAAAAATCTGTTGATAAAATGTTTGTCAACAAATTTTACTAACAGATAAGAAAATATATCTATAATTACTGATGACGAAAAATCTACCTACAATTACTCATAACCAAAATATTCGTTGATAATTATAAATGAATTTTTTTCGTCAATAAAATTTGTTGGTAGATATCGCGATTGAATTTTCTTCATCTTCATATTCTTTTTTCTTTTTCACCTTCCTTTTCTTCTTTCTCCTCTCCTCCTCCCTCTCCTCCCTCTTCTCCGTTGTCATTGCCACCATCACATCAACTGCCTCCGACTCCGCCTCCTCCGACCACCATGGTTTTTCTGGACACCATCGTTGTTTTGGCATTACAATGTCATTATGTCGTCGTGCCTTTGTCACTTGAACTAACTCCGACTTCTCCTCTTCATCCTCGTTCTCTTCTTCTTGTTTTCTTCTTATCACTTATCCCATTGACAAGTGCTTTCATAACATTAAATTGCATAACAATTTAAACATTTATTGTAGGTTAAAAAGTCGCTTTCTCAAAGAAACATGCCTTCTTTTGTCAAAACATATTGCCTCCAACTTTTTGGAATGATAAATTAGGAATCTTAATAAGATGTCACTCTTTTTCAGAAAAACATATAAAAAAGGGATCATCTGGTTAAGCCACGCCAACCCAACTCAGTCACAACAATTGAAAACACAGGACACAATCAGAAGTTCTTCTATTAAGCTAGACGAATGCTGCTAAGCCACAGACTTGAGAGTGGACCAGTGATGGGAAGAAATCAATGAATTCAATAACAGAAGTATCTCAACATTGAGCCATATTTTGGGTTGAGCATAAACAAAAGAAAAATTCAAGACATGAAGATTAGGTGGCTAAGCCTGGGAAAACTGGCTGAGTACCACCTATACCAGGCTATAAAATAGTGTCCCCTCCCCTTGTTGGAGGCAGGCAGATGTGTAGAGAATATGTCTTTCTTCTACTCTTTCTTCCTAAAATTTACTAGAGAAATTGTATAGGGAAAAGAGGGAATGAATTATTGTATTAGGAGAAGATCAATGCTCACCATGAGTGGCTAGAACTTTAAAGAGGCAAGATTGTTTTGTAATTGAATTCTCTTTTCTTTTATGATGAATTTTCTTTCTAATTTATCTCTTATTGTCTAAGATTATTTGACTGCAAGTTGTTTAGATAAATTGTGATATTTTAACTAGTTTAAACTAAGTTGGAAAGCTAGTTTGAATTATGGTCCAACAAGTTTTGCCATGCTTGTACTGGTACTAAATTAAGTATCCAGAGTGGATGCTGGACAGAGAAGACTCGAGCAGTAATGCAGGGGTTTATTATGCCAAGATTTGAGAGATCACCTTGGGTTTAAATTTCCTATGTTCTAAATAGCAGGGATGCATCTAGATCTATCTAAGAGAGTGCTTTCAGAGCAATGATCTTGAGAAGTTTTAGATAAAAGAAGGAAAATGTAATATGAAGAAAAGGAGAAGATAAAAGCAATCAACCTTGTCCTCTAATCCACCATTCAACTCTTACAATCTCTAATTAAAAATCGAACTCTAAATGGGTAACAATTGTGATTTAATTGTTGATAAACCTTTTGCAAGTCTCTGTGGAGACGACTTTCTACTAATACAACAATACACTTGTTGTAAAAAAGGTTGTTAATACAACACCATCACCTACTTAATTCTCATTAGTCTTGGCACAAAAAAATCACTCTTTTTATCGATTAATTTACCAACGAAAAATATGTCGATAAGAAGAATTATAAATTACGGACAAATTTTACTGAAGAATTTTAGGACATATACTTACTAAGGAATTTTATACAAATTGGTCAAAAGCCAAAGTGAGAAGTGCGTTCTTTTTACCATCAAACAAATCCATTTGTAATAACAATCATAATTTATTGACAAAATTTAAAGACAAGTTTTACCGGCAAACATTTTAACAAAAATATCCTATGATCATACAAATTATAATTTATTGATGGATTTTATTGACACATTCACTACTAAAACGATATTTCTACTAGTAATTAAATCTTTCAGTTTGTCAATAATTATATAAATTCTTATAGTATTATTAGTAAATAAAATCAAAGTATGTATATTGATAACACAATTTTACAACAAAATATAAAATTGATTTAAACTTAATGACAAATTAGTTTAGTTCTCTTATTTTTATTTGTTCTCTTGTAGATTTAATATGACTACAAATATTAATCGAAAAAAAGTGTAACAGTTTTGGACAATAAAAAATATTGTAAGTCTCAATAATCTTCTAATTGTGAGACCCTATTTTTGTTTTAAAAAGGTTTGGGTTGGTTTTATTAAAGAGCCTAGGGTCAGCCCACTTGTTACCCCCAGAATCCCTTCCTAGCCACTCATTCTCATTATGTCTCCTTTCCAGAAACAGTTCCCCTTCTCCCTCACAGTTCAAGAAAGCTCTGCTAGGGCATAAGTTTTTTCCTCCTCCGAGCTTATTGAACGCCACGTAAGTTAATCCATAACCTCCGTTCCACTTCCTTTTTTTTTTGTTCCAAAGTTTTGGTCCCATGTTGTCTCTGTCTTGGTCTTATTTTCTCCTCCCTTGGTTCTGTTTTCTAGCTCCGTAAGCTGTAGTCGTGCTGTGGTGCTCTTCTTTTGAGGTCTATTGTTAGGTTAGGATTTTTCAAGGTAAGGGAAGCTAGAACTCCTTCTTTTTCTTTGAAATAGATTGTACTTATTTTTGTTCTGGAATGTACTGAGTATGTTTGGTTGATAATTGCATTGAATGGGGATGAATTTCATGTTTGGGTATCTATGGGTTCAAGAATTTTAGGTAGTTGAGAATGCAATTGGAATGAGAGATATTGATTATTTCAATTATTCAGTTTGATATCATTTATAAATCATTTTGAAATGAGTTTGAGAAGATAAAAGTTCAAGATACCAAATTGTGCAGTGAAACAAGTCAAAATCTCACAACTAAGAAGCATATAGTGTGGCGCTACTCATTTTCCTACACTTCACACTTTTCGTAGAATGAAGGTTCCTACTTTGTTAACCGTTGGATCGAGCTGAAATTTTAACCGCTGATCCTAGACATATAGTTGTTGACTTTGAACGGTCGGATCTTGAATCAGAGGTCTATGGTGAGTAAGGATGTCAAAAAAATCCGTACCCGCGGGTATCCACGGATAAAACCCACAACGGGTAGGAAACGGATATTAAAAATGGATACCCGCTACCCGCGGGTACGGATATTTTTGATACCTGCACGTTAACGGGGCGGGTACGGGTATCATAGTATCCTACCCGTACCCGCTAAACTTTAATTAACCCTCTCTCTCTCTCTCACACACACACATACACACACACACATATATATATATATATATATATATATATATATATATATATTAGTTGGCTTAATTTTTTTTAAGTTGCACATCTTGTCTTCTATCTTCATTCTTCAAACTTTAAGTATTGGTATGTTGTCTTATTCTAAGTACATCCCTTGACATTCTTCTCTTTTCTTTATTTGAAATTGGGCATATACATGAAATCCTATATAGACAATGACGTTTATGGTATGCTTGTTGTCAAATGATGGAATCAAAATAAGAATACTTGACATGTGGCACTTGAGGTTTATTATTTGTTTATTTTGTTTATTTTTTAGGAATCAATTGGAGAAAATGGACTTTTTGATAAAAACACTAATTAAAAGATTTTCATTGTGTTGAAAGTCATTTTATATTTACTTTTATAATTATTTGGACTTGTATAGACTTTAGTTTATTTGAAATTTATTTAAAATTTATGACATAAATGTATTTTATTTCGTTTTATTTTAATTTATGATTAAATATTTATTTTTTAAATAATTTTGTAAATATCCGCGAATACCCGTGGATACCCGCGGATATAAAAAAAATAGGCGGGTACTCGCATAACGGATACCCGACGAATATGGGTACGGGTACATGGCAAATATTTATCCAGCGGGTAGGGTACGGGGGAGCTACTACCCGTACCCTACCCGCCCCGTTGACATCCCTAGTAGTGAGAGCAGTTTTTATAGAAAGGTTCATGTAGTTTTGGTTGTTGCCAACATTGACCTTTGTTGCTTGTTTGGTGCATAACTTTCTCTATGGTTATTCAATTAAGTTGGTTCTTTTTGCATTTGGTTCTTGATTCAATCATCTTTAATGTGAATATAAATACAAAATTTTTGTAGCTTGACAGAAGCTGTAGTTTTATTTCTAAAATCCCAAATTATTTGCATACTGTGTTGTTAAGTTGGATTGGATAAAAATTATAAGAATTAGTTATTTTCCAAGAGAGACATGTTGTATGGTTTTTAATATGTGTTTTCAAATGCTTGTGCGAGAATATAGGAGATTCCATGGGGGAAATCCTATTTGATTTAATTAGTAGTGTGATCATTGATGTAAGGAGTTCGTACTAGAGCTTTATCCTGATACTCTAATGTTCATTCAAGACACATGTAGAGTGGAATGAGTCATGTGGTGAGAGGGGTAGGAGGTCCTGTCTTTAAGAATAGCCTCAGGGTTCTTATGACGGTTAAAGGGACCAACCTTGTGTGGTAGGGTAAAACGCATTGACGATGACTCTACAGGTAGTAGATGTCACCGCGAGTGCAAAACTACTTAGAATCATACATCAATGTTTAGATCCGGATAATTGAGTCTAGAGTGTCATCATGTGTGATGGGTTAGTTGATATTGCTTAACTTGGTGTAATTGATGCATTATTCTGCAATTCTTTTGAGTGTTATATATATATATATATATATATATATATATGTGTGTGTATTTCTTTTTTTTTTTACAACTAGCTTACCCTTTTTCTGCTTGTGTTATGTTTTATTGTGGTGTTTTTCGTTTTGCGATGATCACCAATCTTGGTGTGAGCAGATGTGAAAACTTCTAGTGATCGTGCGAATAGCAGAGACAGTGGTGTTTAGTGTAGACATGTTTGTTAACGCTCTTTTGAGCCCCTTTTGGAACTGTTTATTTTGTAATTCCTTGCTTTGTGAACAATCCTTTTGAACAACTATTTCATGTTTAAGTTCTGCTTATGACATTGTTTTATGCCTATGGTACTACTGCTTTAGTATATTTTGGATAACTGTAGAAGGTTGATTCTCGATCATATACATCAATCGCGTATTCTAATTTATATTATAATATGAAATATCTTATTTTAATAGTTTTATACTACTAAAATTGGATGTTACACTAATTTTTTTACGATGATAAATACTAAGACATCTTTTTAAGAAAACATAACAAATAGTATCGAGATATAATATATATGGTATCAAAGATTTGCCTTCTGAAAAAACTTTTATCTTCATTTGTAGCTCAAGGCATATATACGGCGTCTAAAAATGTCTTGAAAACGGTTATAGTAATATTGGACAAATATATTTTTCGAGATTTTGTAGAATTTCTACATAGAAACACAAATAGAAACTATGTTCTTGAAGGAAAAAGGTAGTGTAGCTGGTAAGTATGTCCATTGGTTGATAAATGCACAGGTTTTTTAGTCTATTTGTGGCTATAATATAAAACTTGAAAAAATTATGCTTTCTTCAAATAATCAACAAACATATTGTCTTCTGATTCTATGCATGCACCTCTCCTAATTCGGTAAACATCTAACCAAAGCTTTCACCATTGAACACATCTTTCTAAATTCAAGTATTGTTAAACTCGAAAATAACTTCAAATTTTAAGATTTTGATTAATGGAAACAAATATTAATTTTCATTTTAATTAAAATAAAACCATTTATATCAAACAAAGTCTTAACTTATTGTATTTATATGTATTTGATTAGGCCTATAGTTTGTAGTATGATTTATTATAATTGTCTGAATATATTTCTTGAAAAAACAAAAATTAATGCCCTGCACTATATTTTTTTTTTATCATCCTTGCAACAATATTTATTTTATAAAAGAAAGCGCGTCTATTTTGGCGGAAATCTTATTCTTTAATGTAAGACCCCGGACAATATTTAAAGTGAGATCAAACTTTTATAATGAACACAACTATTTTATTATTAAATTTTTTTAGTATATATTAAAATCAGTTAAAGTGAGTTTATTTTATAAAAAGTTACTATCACATTAGAATCTCATTCCTCTAAATTGTGAAGTTTTTGACCCTTTATTCGTCTGTTTGAAGATCAAAAATTATTGTAAGACTTCTGACTATGGGGCCTACCTTTCTACCCGATCACTTTGTTAAACATAGTAAGTTTTCTTTTTGTTCTTTTTAGTGTCATTGATTTCAGGGTTATAAGGTCTTTTGCGGTGCATGTCTAATCTAAGAACTCTTGATGAATCAATATTCAATTAGGGTTTTTAGGATAAGATCAAATTAGTGATATGAGTATTTCTTGTACATATATTATCTTTATCTCTGATTAGGGGTGTTTAAAGACAAAGAAGGTTGTGTTGTGTTCTTAATCAGGTAAGTTGGTTATTTAAAGATTGATTGTGTGGTTAAATTATGAATTGGGTTTATTGCAACGCATGATATGAATTGGTTGGTTTGATAATGTGATTTGGTGTTTTGATTGGATTGGATTGATGATTTTGGTAAGATTTGATATGGGTGATAGTGGTATAATGTTGTCACTTCAAAGATTAGTAAGTCTGATTCAATTGATATTAGATGGTACATCTTAGTTGGTAACATTAGTCTTGACCTATGAGAAGAGAGAACAATATGCTATGAATCTGAGAAAGTAGATAGACAAATATGATATAACTTCTTAATTATGTGGACTTACTAAAGAAATGTTTCACTTGTTGAGAGGGAATATAATCACTAAGTCAGAAAAACAAAGAAGAGTACACTTGCTAAACGAGTGATACCTTCATTAAGCAAAAATATGATATACTTTGAATTAGTAGATAACTTCTATTAATATGAGGTATTACAATTAGGATGAAACGTATACAAAAATTCAAACTATTAAAGAAAATTAGTATCACATCATATCTATTGTTTTTTTATTAAAACATGTAAGAATGTTTTTCTGATGATTTTTTTTATATTAAATATATCTTGTAAAATTTTAAATGAATATTTCATACTATTTTATGGTTATATTGTTGATTTTATTTTATTTCACCTTATAATTCACTTTTTATACTTGTTAGGTTTTTTTTTTTTTAAAACTTCGACCATTTAACCTTAATTTAGCAGTATAAATGAATTAATATCTAACTATGTAACCATGGATTGTGCTGGTAGCAAAAGAGAAGAGGAATCATTATGTACTATGATTCTGGAGGGAACTATGGATTTTTTTTGGCAAGTTCTTCCAACCGATTTCTATTTTTGTTAACAAATCTTTTAAAATTCAAAGTCATGTTTGGCTTAAAACTAAAAAAAAGGAAAAAAAAAAATCAGCTGTCACTTTATGACTATGATTATCATTAATTACAATTTTTTTAAATAAAATATAACATTACAATAAAAAATAAATAATGGACCGAAATGAAAAAAATTTGTTCCGTGGAAGAAAAATAAAATGAAAAAATCAATACAAAATAAAAAAAAGTATGTCCGAGAAAGAAAAAAATAATAATAGAGTAAAACGTTTTTATTTATAATTTATTATTTAAAATTTTCAAAATAATTTTTTTATTTCAATTCTATTACTCATATATTTTTATTTTAATTTACTCTATTATTCACTAATTGAATTACTCTTTTAGTACTTTATTTTTATTAATTTAAAATTTTAGTGTTTCTAGTTTTTTTTTCCATAATTTTAATTTCAAATTTAATCCATTATTTCAGTTTTACTTATGGCTTATATTTGTTTTATTTAGATTTGAATAAATCCTAACTTTAACATGTATTAAGAATAATTTAATAATTAAAACAAAACATAAAAAACTAATATATGCAAAATTAAACATTGGATAAAAAAAATATTGAAATTTGATAACTAATACCATGGAGAAATAAGAGATTTAAAATTTAAGAAAAAAAATTATAAATTACTTCTATCATTTTTCTAGTAGGGGACCATTAACCTTTTTGACTTTGAGCAATTTCCTAGCGTCCCTATTTACCATCGATGTCATTCATAGCTAAATCAACCGTTCTAAGCTCAAGGTATATTGAGACAGCGGAACTTAGAAGCACCATGGAATTCCTCCCTGAAATACAATTAAAATATACTGAAACATTCTAAAGTTTCATGTCATAGAAGATGAAATGCATGATGGTTGATGGTAACATGAATATGACATCATTATGGGATGTGATGGATTATGGATGACATGAAATGCGTTGGGATTTGGGTAATGTTATTTGACGGAAAAGCGGTGTTATGTAGTGAGTAAACAAACAAACAGGTATAACCGCCGTTTAAGGGCTTATTATAATAATGCTATGAATATAAAGCTTATCAGGTGACAGTTGGATGATCCTCGCCTTAGCTGCTACAAAAGAAGATTCTTTCATACACGTCACCAACTAAACAAAATATAGAATGTGTTCCTAAGGTTTTATTTTATGTTGTAAATGTTTCTATTCAGTGTTAAAGAAAAAAAAAACTTGATATATCCATCATCTATATAAAATATCGTTCACAAGACTTTTTTCTTTTAACATATTAATTTTAATGGTTTAATTAGTCGAACGGTACCACTTTCATTTAGATATGTTGATTTGGTACCCGCTTTTAAGAAGGTGTCAATTGAGTCATAACGTTTAAAAAGATGTCTCAATTAGGTCATTTTCAGCAAAAAATTATTAACACCGTTAACGGTATTGATATTTAAAATAACTTTTACAAAATTAATTATTATTAATATTTATATTAAAATTTAGTGATAAAAGTCATGAATTGAGTTAACGGTTAATATTTCTTGTCTGAAAGGGACCTGATTAAGACACTTTTTCAAAAGTTGGGATTAGATTGACACGTCTTTAAAAACGGGTACTAAACTGACACATTTAAACATAAGTGTGTACCATCCGACTAATTAAAAAAAAAATTAATTTAGTCTAAAATGAAAAAAAAAAAAATAATTTATGTGGTTACCATGTATCTGTAATATATCTTGCAATAATTTAACTAAGTGTAAGAAGAGAATTTAACAATGAAAACATCTGAAAGCAAATATTTGCTTTTTATAATAAAGACAAAAAGATGCTCTCTGATTTCTTACACAAGCATACACACAAAACATTTAGTTAAGTTGATTACCCAAGGGTAAACTTGACATTTGTTACTCTAATCATTAAGTAAATTTTATTATATTTAATTAAGTGAATTAAGTAAAATTATATTGAATTTGAAATTTAGTCGGAAAAAAATATGTGTAAGATGATCAATAATAACTAATTATATAAAGAAATTCTAGAACTAATTAACCTTTAAATACAATATTATTTTAATTTATGATCAAAAGATAACGTATGAAAATAACACTGGTATAAAGGCAACTGTAAACCAACATTAAAATACCATAAAAAAAAAAAAAATATTTTTTGAGCATGTTTGCACGAATTTATTTAAATTATCTTTATAATCATACATACTATTTTAAATATATTTTATAAGTACAAGGAGATCAGTAGCAGTAAAATCATTTTAGAGTAAGTTGTGCTTAAATCATGTATATACTTTTAAATAGTTAAAGTATCTGTGGCATAAATAAAGTGAATTTAATTTAAAAAGAGGAACTTTTATATATATATATATATATATATATATATATATATATATATATATATAATTTGAATCAATTATTTAAATAATTATTTTTTGGAAATTTTTTTAAGTAAATAATTAAAAAATAGATTATATATATATACACGTTATTCTTTTATATATATATATATATAATATTATTTATTTATTTAATGACTTTATTGTAATATTGAATGTCTCAATTCATATAAATTGTACAAACAAGCACATATATAAATTATTTGTTAAATACATATTAAGATACCATCTTTTAATAATCACATGACCCTGAACAACCACATAAATAAATCAATAATTATGATACTTAAACAATACTAATACAAAATATCATCATGTTCCAAAATTCTTGTTCCAATTATTTGGTCAAAGTCTCCAAAAATAACATCCGCACTCTTTCATATAGTACAATAGAATGGTTTCTCTTTAGTGCAATATTTATCATTACTATTTTGAAGTTTCTCCAATCCTTCATATTTCTGTGAAAATATGTAAGACATTTGGCATCATTAAGAGCAACCTATATGAAGACAATATACTTTTTAGAAATGTAAATATTTGCATATATAAAGCAACGAAAGAAAATATGACGATATATCTGTAATCTATATATCATGAGATTTTCCCGTATAATTCATGTTTATATTTTATTTTTAATTATATTTTAAAATTTTAATATTTTGAATTACAAAAAATAACACTACAACACAAAAAAAATTAGTAAAGAAAAATTATATTACTCACTCAAATCATATAACTAACTCAAAAAGCAAAAATAACGAGTTTATGGCGTCCACTACAAATAAATATATTATTATTGATCAATTTTAATGACAAAAAATAATTAGTTACTATAGTGATAAATTTAGATATCAATTTATAAATTAAAAATTATTGGTGTAACAGTCCTATTTTTTCCTAAGCGTCCACATAGTAATTATAGATCATAATTTAACAACTTAATAATATCAATAATTATAATTAAACTTAGTTTTATTACAATTCATAGACTAGAAAACTTTATATTCTAAAAAATGTGATCAATATAACTCAGAACTCAAAAAGGTGAGCCAAGAGCTTAATACAATTCTTCAAAAGGATATATATATATATATATATATATATATATATATATATATATATATATATACATTTAAAATATTTCTATACTACTATACTAGTAAATCGTTCCAACTTTGATACTACTATTTCCATCAGTTTCTATATTTGCTCTCGTATTTAAAATACGATCATCACAAAAGAAAAGAAATAAAAGACACACAAAATTGTAAGGAAAAGTTAATTATCACATAAATAAAATCCAATTCAAAAATTCTATAATTTTAACAAAAAAATTGTCAAAATAAATCCTTTGGATGTATAAAATAAAAATCAACCAAGCGTCAAACTAAAGAGTAATATCTAGACTCAATCTTCAGGAAGACTAGTGTATTGAATGGTTGAATTGACTCATGAGACTTTGCACTTGTCATACTGCCCACCCCTATCTCTTTCTTCTTTACAACATTGTATCACAGACAACTCATACATTTCACAAAATACTGACAGGGTTAACTTCATTAACTCCATATAATCTTTTTTCATATCATAATGTCTACTAAGTGAAACATCCTTCGACTTTCATCACCTAATTTTTCCTCTATGTGAGATAAATACTAGTAGAGTCAGGATAGTCTCACATAACAAATCCCCTTCAATACACTTGGACTCACCCTATATTGGCATTTCCTCTTAGAAATAACTAATTTGACAACCCAAACATACTAAATCTTCACAATTACTAATAGAATATCAAGCATAACTCAACATAATTGGTAACATACAAAGAAACTATAGTAACATATAAATCATTTGTAATAAAAATAAATTTAGGATATTATAACAATCACATAAATCTACTACTTTCTTTAATATATATAAACACCGTGCCATATTCAATACTACATTATTCAGTGTATTCTCCCATCTTTACTTCTTACAAGTTTAAGTATGTCTCTAATTAATACATCAATTCTATAAAATCACTATACCACATAAAATACATTCCATCTTTCAAATACTATAAATAACGTCACTATAACATCATCAAGTCACACTCATTCCTCACTTTTCTATACTTTTCTTATAGGCCAATTATTCTTTAACTCCTTTATACAATGTCGTATTTCCAATATTTCTTTCACAACTAATTTCTCCATTTCAACAGTTTTCCACCATCATATATTTATACTTCGAGAGTTCAAATCAAACACATTACTCAAATTTTCATAACTTTCTCTATTTATAAAATATCATACTAGTAACACTATTCATCAAACCCACTCTTCTCAGAAATATTCTCAACTTTACGCAAATAAGCAATCACACCATTTGTACCACAATTCTTGAATTTGGTTGTAAAACATTAAAATTTTCAAAAAGTTTAGCTTCTCTTACCTGATCAATTTTATCTAAGTCTGCTCTCATCCCTTAAACAATGTCACACGCAAAAACACTATCTACAAACTTAAATGTCGGGTATAACAATCAAGGCAAAATTTTCAGGATCATAAATAGAGCGGGATTCATTAAGAACGAAAGAGGCCACATGAAACTGAATATGATCTTACATGCAAGGAAATCAGGTTGCTCTTAGAGAATGGGTGGAATTTTTGAACTCACTATTAATTAAGAGAAATTGATTGAGGGTTTTGATAGGGTTCTTCACGTAGATTACTCCAATAGTGTTGGTTCTTCAAAAAGGATGGAAGCTAATTCAAAATTTTGGAAGAGAAAGGAAATTTTTTTTGAGAGAGAGTTATGGTTATAGAGAAGAAAATGATTTTCTGAAGAAGGAAATTTTTGGGTTCTCACAACTGGTAACTAAACTAATTTTAAAATTGTTCTCTAGTCACTACCAAAGATTTAGTTATAGAAAAAAAATTGGTCTCTAAATTTCTATTTAAATTAGTCACTAATGAAACATAAAATAAATTTGTAGATCAACTTTTTTTTAGCTAATGTTAGTGACTGACGTAGAAACCAATTTATTATTGTAAATAGTTTAGAGAATAATCTAAAAATTATTTTAGTTACCAATAAATAATTTTTAGTTTATAAATTAATATTATAATGATTAATTATTTTTTATTCCTAAAATTTACTACTAATAAGATTATCATGTAGTGATAATACGTTACATAAATTTATATCTTATAATATTTTTTACGTCTACAATTTACATATCAGAAGAAATTATTAACTATTTAATAATAAAATTACGATCATTTTTCACATTTGTGTGCATTTTTCACATTTGTTGTCCACATATCATACATAGATTATAACACGGTAAACTACTTTTGTGTTGCCATAAATTATGTTCCCTTATTTTTCTCTTTCATATTTTCATATAAAGATACAATTTATGTCTGTATTTAATATTATTTTCGCTTAAACTATACATCAAATATATTAAAATAAATATTTATTTATTTGAATAAATGCATAAAATTAAAATTAATATAAATATTAAATTTAAAAAAATATACACATGATATTTTCACAGTTTCTTATATGAGGAAGACTGTGTTTTGAAATAAACTAGCTAAATTATAAATTGATTAATTTGTTTTTACTAAAAGCCTGTATTTATCATGTATTATTTTGGAACATTTTAAAATTTATTAAATAGTAAAAGTGGTTTTATTTTCATCTGAGAACAGGCTTTACACAGTATAAAAACTTAAGAAATTAGGTGATATTTTGACCTGACACTTTAGTAACACTGCACGTCTTTACACAAAGAGCTTAATGATTGAAGAATAAAATTATTAAAATTTAATTAGAATATACTGATAATATAAATATTTTCTATACTATAGTTTCATTTAAGAATGATTATTATTATGTTTGTAATAAATAAGTTTTTTTAAATGTTATTTTAAAAATTAGATTAAAAATAATTTTTGACAAGTGATGAGGTAACAACAATCTTGTAAAAGGATGATGTAACAAGGTCTAGAATGAGAATGAATGATAAATAAAGTCAATTTCCAAAAAATGTCAATTATCTGTTAATTGGGCCCAGATATCAAGCTCGGTCTGTGTTTAAATTTATCAGCTTTAGTCACAGATGATTGGGCCTTTATCGGTTATTTTTATCAATGGGTCTACACATCTTGGCACCTAACAATAATGAACATTTGAAATCATCTGCTCTCTAGTAGTCAAATGTACTTTGGGTGATGCGATAATTTTTTTCATAGATTTTAATTTTTTATAAAGAAATTATTAAATAAAAGTAACTATATTTGATATCCAAAACATTGAACAATTGTTATGGTCTCTCATGTACTTTGTAATTGAGCAATTGTTGATTCTTCTAAAACTTTAAAAGCCATACCTACCTCCCAAACCATGCTTCGTTAAAAAAGAGTTCTTTGACCCCAAAACTTCATTTCCTTTTAGACAATAAACCTTTTCCTATTTTGTAAGTGTATCTTCCTTTTACCTTCATATGCACCCTAACAAAACTTATTTTGTATCCCCTATATAATTTTTTAGCTTTTTTTTCTTCTCCAAAACTGTGGAAAAAAAAAAATACAATAAAAACAATGGTAGAGACGATTTTATTGGATTTAGAAAAGTATAATCTCTTTATAAATGATACTATTTTATGTTTCCAACATGTTAACTTCTTTAAGAATTTTGAATAACTTATTTTAATATATTAAACCTTCTTGGGTTAGCCTTTAATAGGTAGCACAATGAAAGTTTCATTGTATTTCATAATTAAACAATTAAGCATGTTTCTAACCTATTTTGTTCGATCCAAAAACTCCAAAACTAATATCAAAATAAATTACCTTAAGTGCTTACACTATATCAAAACTTCTCATAATAATATTTGATTCTATATTTTCTTTCTTTGCTTCTCAGAAATGGTGTCATATATGTAAATTATAACACATTGACTTCACTTTCTTTGTTTATTTTGTAACCTAAAATTAAAATTTTCTTTGTAGATTGTCTTACTAATTCATTTAATCCCTCCACTGTAATAGTAAAAGAGAATGGAATTAATAGACAGTCTTATCTCAACCCTACACTTATTCTTAATTTTATGGTCATACATTATTAATTGCAATTGTGTTTAACAGGATATGAGAATCTTTTATTCTTCCACTAATACCAATATATATTGAGTAGTGAGTATAAGCTTTTTAAAGATAATGAAATGGATTTGAACGTGTTTTTGACTTACTCAATCAAGATATAATTATTATAGAACATTCTCTATATGATATCTCTGTGTTGTTATTCTGATGTATACGTATTTTCAATCTCATTGTGCAAAATTACTTGTTTTAACTTGTTTTCTTTCATTTACATTTATTACATATAGAATGTATGGTTTCCTTTTTTATTTGTATTGAATATAAAACAAGAAACAAAGGACAATACATAATATAATATATATAATAGTACATGTTTCTTTTTTTTTTCAACTTCGAGTAAATGCTCTTTGCTATTTGAGATAATTTCTTTTCACACTTTACATATGATAGATAATCATTACAAATTTAGTCAAGTTTCATATATAAGTTTACAATTTTAAATATTTATTACAAGAATTTCAATAATTATTTGACGAAATATTACCGATGACAATAAATATGTCAATAAATCAAATTTATTGACAAATTTCCCATCTTAATCTACTGAATGATACTTTTGTCGGTACATAATTTGTCTATAAAATTTTTCGTAAAAATTCGTTGATAAATTATAATTTTTATTGTTGATGAATATTTTCGTCAATAACTTATCATAATTACTGATGAAAAAAGTTGTTGAAATTTTCCATCAGTAAATTACAAAGTAATATTTCTAGGCTCTTATCACTTTGATGGAGTTTTTTTTATGAGACAAATTTTCTTCCCAATCTGATGGAGTTCTTTTTTTCATATTTAATGGGTAAAAAGAAAAAGGGGATGATGAGGTGATTGTTAGTGACGCATAGGTGAAGGATGCTGATGACGATGATGGTGGTGGAGGGTGTGGGGGAAGAGGAAGAGGAAAAAAAAGAAGAGAAATGGAGGAGGATAAGACCCCAAAGGATGAAAATAGCTTAGAGGTGGCTGTGGTGGCCTGACGGCCCGACGTCGACGACAAGAAAAAAAAATGAACAAATAAAGGTAAAAGAAGAAGAAGAGAAAGAAGAAAAAGGAGACTCAATTATACAATTTACCGACGAATATTTATACATGGACATTTATTGGTAGATTTATGACCGTCACTACCTATTGATGAATTCTTGAATTCATTGATAAACTTTATCGGTGATCACGTTAAAATGATTTATGTCTGTCAATAAACACGATTTATCGACAAATTGTGCCTATTAGTAATATAGAATTTTCTTGTGACTATATTTGCAAAATACATATAAATAGCTAGTTAACCTTAATTCCTAAATAAAAATAAGTTAATGGAGTTGTTAATAAATTTATTTATTAATTGTCATTCAAACATTTGCATATCTAATCATTTTCTCTTGATAAAATGTATATAATTATATATTCAACGGTGGAGCTTAAGGGTTTATGAAGGAGTCTTAACCTCTCCTTTCTTTTTTCATATTTAAAAATTAAAATTAAAATATAAATATAGATAATTTATTTTTATTTTTATTTATTTTTATTTTTTTATTTAATATTTTCAAAATTTTAGTATATCGATTTTGATGCTCTTAACATTTTTTTTTAAAAATCTGGTTGTATTAACATCCGAAAAAGAATATGTTAATGGAATATTTGGAGTGTTCCAATCCTTTTACAAAAACATCCGAAAAAAAGGTTTAAACAGTAAGATTACACACTAAGATGCATAGGATAGAAAAGTAAATAATAGATAAGCACACTCTCTTAATCAATTGAAAATGTTAGACCTTCTAACTTTTTCTTCCTATATTGTTGAATTAGTAAATCATTTGAGTTTTTCTACTTCCATTTCTACTACACTTTGGATCTGCAGATTGAAACCTTCAATGTGTCTCACTTTAGCCAAATTAACGGTGAGAATCCATTAATACAACAAAGTAGAAACACTCTGGACTAAATAGTCTTAGAGGAAGGTTAGTGCATGTATCTGTAAAAGAAAATCTTTGTCTAGTGTTCTTAAGAAACCAGGATCTTAAGGATTTTATGCAAATAAAAAAGGAATAAGCATAAATTCAAGTATGGAATTTTTTTTTTGGTATTTTATTTGTAATCCAAATTCAAGCCTTAATTTGGGCTAAATTAAACACCTTCTCCATATCTTTTTCATTGTTCCTAAAAGTTATATTGTTTCTATGTGTTAAAATAGACCATACAATAGCTATTCACATACATTTCCCAGTTGTGTTACCTTTATTGTCTATCCCTAACAAGTTAAATTGTTGGAAGTATCATTTTGGTATGTTTTGGTGTGTCGTGACAATTCTAACCCATTTATTACATAGCTTCATAAGTTGCTTGCTACAATATAGGTGTTGTACTTATTGCTCACCCTTCCCACACATTACACACACGTGACTTGTCACATCCATCTCTCTTTTGGACAAGTTGTCACGAGTTGCAACTCTATTAATCATCAATTTCCATACAAAGTGTAAAGCAGATGGTAAAACTTTAATATTCTAAAACTGTCCAAAAATATCAATGTTTTCCCCCATTATTCTATTTCTAATTTTTTTGTACGCTGATTTCACAATAAATGTATTAGTTTGAGTGTCCTTCCACTCCCATTCCTCTTCTATGCCCTTATCTAATGTACACTCTCCCAACTCATACATAAAGTTAGATTCATGAACTTTCTTCCATTTAAATTAATCTATTTGGCATTTCCATTTCCAATATTCCTCATTCCATTTTCCAACATCCCCTAATTTAGTCTCCTTAGCCTCCTTACATCCAAGGATACTTTTCTAACAAATGGACTTTGCCAAGCCAACCGAATGATATTTCCTTTTTCTCTACACCAAAAATTTTTTTTATCAAACAAATTCTCTTTTTGTCCCTTTTTACATAGTTTTCTAAGATCTCTTCACCGTAAGGATTCATATTTATTTTTATTATTATTCAAGACCCATACTATCACTCCAAAATATCCTTTCACAAACTGTGTTTTTCCTGTTTAGTCTCTATTTTCTTTTACCTAATAAAGGTAGATCAAGCACTTCTAAGTCTCTCACACCTGATCCACTTATAATTTCCCAATCTTAACAGCTAAATAACCTTTCGTTTTTTTCTCTAAGATTTATTTACATATATTTATTTGTGACCAGTACATTATGTAATAAACTTCTCCCTCTCAAAAAATAACTAGCTAGTTCCACTAATAGCTCCTGTTCTTATGGAACCGAGGTCTGTAGTCCACAAATCGGCCAAGGGTCTTGTGTGTCTTCTCAGGGTCAGTCTTCTCTTGTCTTGAAAGGGGGGCTTGAAGGCGGCGCAAGAGACCTGCAAAAGACACTTCAATGCCTAAGTCAGCACTGGTGATGCCAAGGTTTCAGAGAATAATTAATGTGTAATGAATGCATGGAACAATGTGCTATTTATACCCTTTTTTACCTGTGGGTCCTACCTGGGATGGGCTTTCTGGCCCAATATTTCCTTTTTAGCTATTCTTGGATCCAGTGTTAAAGGGAGAATTTACCAAGGGGTCCTTCGGATGTTGGCGGTGCCCGGTACTCGGCCATGAGATGCATCGCGGGTGGCTTTCCTTTGGAAAGGTGCCTTTCGCATGGTAGGCGGCCACCGGGTTTTGGTAGTAGGCTGTGTTGTTTAGAAGGGGTATGTGAGGCTAGGTGGGGGCCGTGTTCTCCATATGGAGGTGTTCTCGCGTGGTAGGCGGCCATTGTGCTATCTGGGTGTCGTGTGGTTTTGTGCGAAGGCGTCTTTGCGTGATACGTGGCGGTAGGCGGCCATTGTGCTTTCTGGGGACCGTGTACTTGGGTATGGTTGGGACAACTCCATTTTCCAGACATTTTTGCTATCACTTGACACTTACATCCTCTCTAAGTGTCTTGTTTGTACTTTTGGTACAACAACGATCAAATTTGCCTTGCGCGGAAAATTTATCTCCTTTACCTATTGGGAGTCAAATTTAGCAACAGAAAGTTGTTAATTTCATCCTCGACTTTTGTAAATGTATTCATCTAGCTTAGGTTTATTTCAGTCTTCCTAATTGAACATGTCCCAAGGCCTTTTTAATCTTCTCCATAACTCCCGAAGATTCTTGCACCCAACAACCTTGTATCTACAACCCTCACAACAATTATATTGTTGTTCCTTTTCCAATTAATTGTTATGTGAAACGATCGGCTGCAGTCCCCATCTTTAGCCCACTTAAGTCTATATTTTGTTTTCTATTCAGAGATTCCCTGTACACAGTAACCTCCCAAAACCTCTCACATAATTTCTTTTTCTTTTTGTTCTATATATCCTCTTCAGTTTCTATCTCCTCTTTCCTCTTTAACTCATTCAATTTCCATATTAATTCCTTATACTGGTTATGTATATAGCCAAAAGGCTAATTATTCCACTGCTTCCACTTTCTTTTTAACCCCTTCAATTTTCTCCCTTAGAATAAATCTTACTGTCTCCTGAATATTAATTTCCTCTCACCCTTTTTGACCATTTCTTTGAAATTTTTGTCTTCTTATCTATCACCTAATATCCTAAGTGGTTTAGGTCTTGTTAGTATTTTAAGGTTGTTAAAGGGATAGTTGAAGGGATAGAGAAAATGTGTGGATAGTAGAGTATGAAAGTAGTAGTTGGAGAAGTGTATTTTGTAGTTGAGAGTAGTTGTATTGAATATTGTGTTAGTTGTTCTTCATATTACAAAATGGTAGCATACATGGGTATTTATAGACCCATAGATTATTCTAGAAACTCCTAGCTAGAACTAATGCAAATACTTCTAGATTTTTCTACATAGTTGAATGTTCTTGATTTTTCTTTCTATCCTAGGCTTTTCTCCAATACTCTAGAAGTTTCTTTACATTTCAACAACTCTATCTTATATTTTTCTAGATTCTTCTAGAATTTGCATTATACTTTAATACTCCTCCTTGATGCAAATTCGGTAACTCCAAGCATAGTGCGTAGTAGTTCAAATCTTGGTCTTGGTAAAGCCTTTGTGAAGATATTTGCAATTTGATCTTCTGTCGGGCAATACTCAAGTCGTATCTTCATATTTGTTTTCGCTTCTCTTATGAAGTGGTATTTAATTGCTATATGTTTTGTTCTGTTGTGATGCACATGATTCTTTGTCATTGCAATGGTTGATTTATTGTCACAATTAATTGTAGTAGGGCCACTTTGTTTTTCTCCCATATCTTTGAGTATTCTTTGAAGCCATATAGCCTGACTTGTTGCTTCAGCGGCTGCCACATACTCTGCTTTAGCGGTTGATTGGGCAACTGTGGCTTGCTTCTTTGATGCCCAAGAGAATATTCATGACCCAAGTGAGAAAGCATAGTCTGACGTGCTCTTCATGTCGTCCACTGACCCTGCCCAATCACTATCAGTATAACCAAGCAATGTTGGATTGCCTGTGGATTTGTACCATATACTGTGCTCTTTGGTTCCTTGTAGATATCTTAAAATTCTTTTGCCTACGCCAAGATGTATTTGGCTTGGATTTTGCATGAATCTTGATAAGAGACTTGTAGCGAACATGATATCTGGTCGTGTAGCCGTC